>ERZ1035014.200-NODE-200-length-32276-cov-9.628658_pt1 | contig 32276 bp, 19 predicted proteins | sample MGYA00520620_ERZ1035014 | MGnify/ENA primary metagenome ERZ1035014 (study PRJEB33766, sample SAMN09781744) | gut metagenome | biome: gut microbiome | host: Homo sapiens | place: Madagascar | study: EMG produced TPA metagenomics assembly of the PRJNA485056 data set...
TCCGCGCTCATGCAGGACGCGGGCGGGCCGGCGCGCGCGGACGCCTGGACGGCGATAGCCTCGTCGACGAGGCCTCCCGAGGCCATGGTGAGGGCCGAGAACCCGCAGGTGAAGATGCTTGCGAGGCATATATCCGAGGCGATGGAGGAGGCATCGCGCCTCGACGCCGAGATCGCGTCCCTGCTCGAGTCGGACGACACCTACGCGTGCCTGCTGACGATCCCGGGCATCGGCCCGAGGACGGCGTCGGAGCTGACGATATCGATCAACATATCGTCGTTCCCCGACCACGACCACCTGGCCTCGTACTGCGGCATCGCCCCGAGGACCCGTAGGTCCGGAACCTCGATAGCGTCGGTGGCGGCATCGAGGCAGGGAAACAAGAGGCTGAAGAACCTGCTCATATTCTCATGCAACTCGCTGACGAAGAACGCGAACAGATTCGGCGAGTACTACCGCGCGTGCAGGGGCCGCGGGATGTGCCACAGCGAGGCGCTGAAAGCGGTCGCGAGGAAGAGGCTGAAGGTGATCTACGCGGTCATGCGGGACAAGGCCCCCTACGCGGCCTAGCCCCGCAAAAATGGAAGAGAGCTGCCGCGCCGATGGGCTGGCGCCAGCATGGAGAGAACCTAGGCCGCTCAACGGAGAAAACCGTTGACAAAACTATAGGAACATCCCCCGATCAGATCAAGGCCGTCTGCGACGCCTACTTCAAGGGCGATTTAGCCCAAGAGGCCATCTGCGACGCATACGGATATCCTTCGCAGGCAACGCTTTCGAGGTGGATTCGCCACGACGAGCGCTACGCGGCCTTTGTTCAAGCCAACAAGCGCAAGAAGGCCGAGCCGGCCACTCGATCCACCATCAAGCGCCCTTTCGCCGTAAGGCTGAAAGCCGTCAAGATGGCCCTCGAAGACGGAATGACGCTTAAGGAAGTCTCTGATAAGTTCGAGGTCTGCGGCGCGCCGATGGTCTCGAAGTGGGTCACCGTCTACCGCCAGAAGGGCTTGGATGGACTCTTGACGAAGGACGACATAAAGCAGCAGCCGCTCGCCGGAGCGGATCGAGAGATACCGGATGATGTGGACGCGCTCAAGCGCGAGGTAGAGGCGCTCCGCCTCGAGAAGGCCATCCTCAAGCAGAAGATCGACATCCTAAAGACCCCGGCGTCGACTTCAGGGAACTCACGAAAGGGGAGAAAACCCAGATGGTCGACGCCTTGTACAGGGATTTCCCGCTGAAGACGCTGCTCAGCGCGATGGGGATCAAACGTAGCTCCTACTACCATCGCCAATCGCGTCACCGGCAGGCGCACGACCTGCTACATACTCATCTTCTGCCTGCCGCTCTCCTTCCTCGTCTTCGCGACGACTCCTCGCATCGAGAAAGTAGCGTCCCGGTGATACGGAAACCTCGAAACACCCGATACTGAAACAGAGTAATCACCGATACCGAAACAGCGAAACGGGCGGTGCTCACGTTGCGAAATGCTCAACCTCACGACACCAACGGACGGGGGAACTCATTTCACCTTCATTTTCAGCATTTGAAAAGCAAGGGAAATGACGAAGACGTACATTAAACGAATGAGAGCTGCCAACTATCAACGCAGCTCGGCAGCGCTCGGCTACAATTAGCATTGCACTGCAACCATTCACAGAGGAGTTCCCGTGCCTTCCAACCCGGACATTTCGGTAATAATTCCCGTGTACAACCCCGGTCCACACTTTGATGAGTGCATTGAATCGGTTCTGTCTCAAGCCGGCTGCTCCCTTGAAGCGATCTTTGTAGACGACGGCTCCACCGACGACTCCCCCGCCATTCTTGACGAGCTTGCCCAAGGCGACTCGCGCATTCGAGTCTTCCACCAGGAGAACCAGGGGGCTGGTCCCGCTAGAAACCTTGGAATTGAGCATGCCGCGGGTGAGTACATTGCGTTCATGGATTCAGACGACTACTACCCGACCGATCATGCGCTTTCCGATTTGTTGACCGCTGCCAGAGACAAAGACGCCACCATCTGCGGCGGGTCCATGGCACTTCTAAACCAGGAAACGGGAACGTTCATTGACGCGTTTGCAGACGACGAGCTCTACGTGTTCGACCACGAAGGCTGGCGCGACTACGCAGACGACCAGATGGACTACGGCTACCAACGGTATATTTTCCGAAAAGACCTATTTGAAGATACAGCCCTGCGCTTCCCAGCTCGACGTTGGTATGAGGACCCCCTCTTTTTCGTACCCGCGATGTACAAAGCCCAGCGCTACTATGTGTTGTCGGATGCAACATATATTTACCGCATCGCACACAAGCAGACCAACTGGACCCCACGCCTCGCCTGCGACCTACTGAAAGGTTCCATGGAGAACTACCGCTTCGCACACGAACACGGCTTCATCAAGCTTGAAGACACAATCATGCATCGTCTGGCCACTGTCGACTGCCCACATGTCGTGTTCAACATCACGGATGAAGAAGTAATCAAATGCCTCGGCGACTTCCAAGCAATGCTCAACGAGCTTGATAAAGACAAAGTTGTCCCCAGTCTTCGCGAACTCGGCAAGAGGTCGGAATACTTAGACGTTGTAGTTCAGGAGCTCGTTGATGAACGCGCGAACACGGTGAAACTAAAACAGGAATTGGCCCAGGCCCACACTGCCTATGACAAACTGAAGAATCGACACGAAGTCGCCCTCGTAAGGCTCGCACGTAGAGTAAGCATGTCGGGGTTCTACCGAGGACTCCAAAGCGTTGCGCGCTTCTTTTTAAAGCACCAATAGTAAGGACATGACGACCAATCGGGGTCGCCATGTCCTAAAAGGCGTGGCTTCTAATTACCGAAATAGCTTTCGACCCACACGGAGTAAAAGTCTTCCAACGCGGCTCGGTAAACAGGAAGCGTAAAGCCTTCGTACCCTTTCCGCTTGGATTTCGGCGAACTCATCCGCACGAACTAGAGCGCACAGGGACTTACATGCATCCCCGCAGGAGAGTAAGGATGAACGGAGCATAGGTTCAAAGACCTTCGAATCGGAATCAGGAAGCCCCGAAAGGCTTACCTCCGCCGCTTGGAGAGTCGAAAGAATATAAAAAGAGAAATACCCCTCCCCTTTCGAGAATGCGAATTCGAGATCGTCAACCGAGCAGGGAAAGTCAGCCCCATCGTTTGAGGACATGGGGGCAACGCTCGCAGATACGCCCCCATTGGAAGATTCCGTCTCGAGCATAACCGTATCGTGGGGCTGCACCTTAATCCACGGCAGGAATTTGGAACCAAGCCGGTATTCCCTTGTGCCGCGGCACTCCTCCTCAACGGCTACCACGTAATCTCGCTTAAGATCGCGAAGATCTTCATACAGCCATCTCTTTGAAGAGAAAAAGTTGCGAACTGTCGCGATACCGGCGTACAAGTGAGCGCCCTCGCTACTCAATGTAACGTCCGAAGACGCATCAATAGGAAACGAGCTTGGCAAGAAAACCCTATTTTGAAGATCTCCCGCTTCTTTCCAAGAGCGGAAAAATCGAACAGAGTACGAAATACCCACTCGATCCAGAGCAGCAAGCTCGTCGTCAACAATGGGACGATACGGATCGATGAAGCCCGTCCTGGTCCATCCGCAGGTGGTTACAATCACCTCACGAGACTTGGCATATTTCTTCTTCAGCTTTTCCTGGGCGACATAATATGAATCATCACGATTGCCCCCAGACAGATGAAGCACCGCCGCGGGCAGGACCATCACGCTAGCGCCTGCATCCTGGACCTGAAGCGAGAGATCTACGGCATAAAAGTGCCAGCCGTTGCACGTCTCCTCATCAAAATGCACCTTAGAGAACAAATCCTTATGGCAACCGAATAGGCACTCATCCAGGGTGGAGACCATTGTTGGGGACTCCGCAGTATGGTGGCGCCAAAGCTTGGAGCCCTGGTACATACCTGAAACCATTTTGCGGCAGTATCCACCCTCAGTCTCGACTGCACCCGCAACGCCAACGAGCAAATCATGATTCTCACAGACCTTCTCGATGAACTCCGAGATAAAAGAGCCGTCCAAAAAGACAATATCCTGATGCGAAAAGAGGACCACATCAGACTCGGCAACATCAACGGCATGATTATAAGCCGCCGCTGCGGAAGACCAAGCGCGCTCCCTATTGTCCATCGCAATCAGCTGGACCCTGAACGGAAGATCTTCGACGGAATGGCGGAAGCGTTCAAACTGCTCGAGCTTGTTATACACGCATGCAATTGAAAGGTCGTAAGCCATTTACTCCCCCAGATACACCGAAGCAATCTCATCTTCAAAACGAGACCAATCACGAGATTGGGCCGTCTTAATACCCCCAGAAATGAGACGGTCACGAAGTGCTTCGTCTTCGACCAAAGATTCAATCATAGCTGCTGCCTTGCCCTCTTCTCCATGGTTAATAAGCAAGCAGTTTTCCCCGTTTACAAGGTACTCGGCGTTACCGGGGTTCGAAATGGCAACTGCAATACCACCGGTCGCCATCATCTCAAGCGGAGGATAGGAGAAGCTCTCCAGCAGACTCGTCTTCAGGAGAATATGACAGTCCTCGTAGACGGAATGTATCTCCTCGCTCGGAATGGCATGGAGAAACCTATCCACGCGATAAAAGCTCTTAGGTTCACCGTTGTAGGAAAGATACCAAACCTCATATTTTTTGGGATCAAGCTTGTCAACGATACGGAACGCCTCGTCGACGTTCTTGTAGTCAACCTTGCAATCGCCCTCGATCAGAATGCGAACCTTGCCGGAATACTCGCGCTCCCTCACGCTATAGCGCTCAACGTCCATTCCGTTCTTTACGCAACGTGCCGATACCCCGTAATCCCTCTTAAGCCATTTCTGACACCAGGGAGACATGGTAAAGACGTCAAGGCCCGACAAGTAGGTTGCGGACGCGGCAACACGATGCCAGTCAAGAGGATGATAGAAACCGGGCTCGTAACCCTGAACGAAATACAAGCGATGGTCGGCTTTCCTATAACGCTCAACAAACTGAGCCGTTTCCCAGAAAGTCGCGACAAGACGCTGAAAAGTTCCGTCAATAGGACAGTCGTCAATAGCGGCAGGAAGAACACGTCGATTAATAACTGGAATGCGACATCCCTGCACCTCGACCCAGCGATCTTCGCCCATGCCATCAATAACCGTAACGTCAATACCCCTGCGCTGCAGAATCGAAGCATGACGCAAGGTCACGATATTACCCCCGCTAATGTCCAGGGATGGAACTGCGAAGGCAATATTGGACGGCATCGCTTCATTGATGAAGTTGACCAACGCTAGACCGGAACTAAGAGTTGTACGATGGACAGAACACTCCTCGTACGCCTTCTCCGCAAGACTCTCTCTCCTCGAAGGATCATCGATAAGATCAATAAGCGCATCGTGCCACTGATCGACCGTCGTACAAAGAACACCGGTTTCGCCGTCGACAATCTCGCTTGCGAAGGCCCCAACATTGCTTGCGACAGTCGGCACCTTGACGAGACTCGCCTCGACCCATTTATTCTCAGACTTGGCCCGATTAAAAACAGAATCTGCCAACGGGGCAATATTGATATCGACCTTCGAGATAAGCTTAGGAAGGCGGCGCCAGTCGCAGAACGGAAAAGCCTCAACCCTATCCGCCATACCAGACAATGCATCGGGAATCGTCAACTCACCAACAATGCACAACGTCACCTCAGGACGCTCTTGCATTACACGCGCAAGAGCAGGAAGTACGAGCTCAAAGTCATCGTTATGGGTGATGCTGCCGGAAAAGTAACCGATGCGGAACTTACCATCGCGTGGCTCGTGAGCCTTCTTCCAAGCACGCCTCTCTCGTTTAGCCACAGCATCGATGGCGACGTGCGGAAACACATCGCGCTCGCGCACAGCTTTGTTACAGAAATTGAGCATCTCTTCAGAAGCGACGTTCCTGTTAATGCACACCTTCGGCAAGTACTTCTTAAGCTCGTTGGCCATGCCTTCAGTGGTGGTAATCACCCCGTCGCACATGAGCATGGTCTTCTGCATAGCGCGAACACCGTCATCGTACCCACGCTTCTGATCTTCAGTGAAAGTCGACAGGAACGGAATGAGATCGGTGTACTTCGTGTCAATAACGAGATCATCGATGTCGTAGAAAACGGTCTTGCCCAGAGACTTGGCTAGAGCAATGAAACGTCCGATTTCCTCAGAGTAGGGACACCGGAAAATCACGAAAACATGCGCCGTACGAACCCAGTCCTCGTTGATATCCCATGCCTCAACCTTGCGCGCACTCACGCCATGTGCAACAAGCTGTTCGATTTGATGGTCAACGCGATAGCGAATGGGGTGCGGAACAGAATAGGCGCATCCATTGACAAACAAGACGTCGGTAAAGACATCCAAGGGGTCGACAGACTCGGCCTCCCCCTTTCGGCCACGCAGGCGGAAGCGAGACATGCGAACCTTCACCCTATCTGTAAAGGCGTAAATCCCGTCCTCATCAAGAAGCGTTACTGCGTTACCGCAAAGCTGCTTAATCCTAGAAATGCTCGGCATACAACCCCTTCAGCCTAGAGGTAGAAAGTAATGATCGGAACCATATTAATGGAGAAAACTGCAACCAACAACGCCGCAGACGTAATGAGCACGCGCCCCTCCGAACGCTTCTTGCCCGGGCGAAGCATGCAGCACAAGGGAAGCAAGACAAGCGGAAAGAAGTACCTTCCCTGTATTCCAAGGATATAATCCGCTACCTTATCAACCTCGAGACTCCACCCACGCATAGTCAAAACCAAAAGCAACAAGTTTACCAAGCAGAGAACGCAAACAAATACCTTATCAACGCCGCGAACGAGTACGCTACAGTCTTCATCGTTATAGAACAGCACCACTACCTGAAGAACCAAATAGACATACACGCAAGGGGTCCAGGTAGCCAGATTAAGCGCCGCGAGATATTTGCCAAGGTACGAATCGATCCAGAACGGACCAGCAATCCAGATGGAGCTAACCAAGACGCGCACACATTCTGCGGGAGAGCGCATGAGCTCAAATGAAGCTGGGAAAAAGGAACCGTGATAAAACGCGACAACCACGGCCGCTAGCGCACAGCAAACTAAAAAGATACCGAGGTAAGCCGCAAGAAGCCTCTTGCCTGACAGCCTCCTATTAAGGAAAACAAGCCATAGTAGAGCTAAAGGGGCAAACATCATTTTCGCCAAAGTCGTCACAACCGTCAGTGCGGCGAAAATAAGCCATTCTTTCCTTGCGATCTCTTTCTGAGTATTCAATTTAAGGAAGTACACAACAAAGGCAATTGCAGCGACATTCACCAATACATCCGCAGACAAAGAGGCTTCTTGCTGGATCAACATCGGATTAAGGAGAAACACCATTAACGCGGTCTTTCCACACGGAAGCAGGCGGACAACGAAATAACCCGCGGCACAGAACAGCACACCGTTGACCAAACGCGCCACAACAACCGCAACCATTACGTTTACGTCAAAAACGCGCAAAACCGAGATAACCATCGCTGGAATCGCATACAGCCCATCCGCATATGCCAGGTATCGATCGTATGAAATCATCGAATCCCAGGAATCTGGAGTCGAAATCGACACATAGAGATCAGCATAAGTATGAGGGAGAGAATCTGGATCAAGCACTTTCGGCACAAGAAAACTGCCCGAGTGGCGACCAAACAAATCAAGTGCTTGAGCGATATGAGCAGGCTCATCTGGAACAGTGCCCGGAATAATGAATAGCCCGAAAGTCAGAACGGCAGGAACGGAAATTAGCAGAAAGACTTTCTGGACATCATTTGAAAAGCGCCGTGCCAGAAACGCAAATTCGCAAAGGAGACAAGCGAGTAACAGCGCGGGAATAACCATAGAGGCCTTCCCGACTAGCCCAGCTTTATATTCCAGAATATTCGTAAAGAGCATCGCAATTGCCAGTAGCGAAGTCGCGAAATACGCGAACATAAACAGCCAATCGCGCTTCGCATTGTCCAGCTTCACGCTCGCGGAGGCATGAGCCCCAAAGGTTGATATCGCAGTCATCTAACAAATCTCATTTCCGATAGGGACCATATTCAATCGAGCCAAGGGCATGGACCATCGAGGACTAATCATCGTCACCCCGGTATAGTTCCTTCTCTACGATGGCCAGCCTCTGCGTCAAGTTTTTGATACTTGCCGCTTGCTTAGTTACCACCACGCTCAGCATGAGCGAAAAAGCCAGCAACAAAAACAAGCCAAGGAAGAACACGAAGTTCGTGGTCAGCACAAAGCCGAACAACTCGCCAATTGCACCAATGAAGCCGGGAAAAATCGCGGCGATGAGGATTACCACCGACAGGGCCAGCCAGAAGAAGGAATACCGTAAGGAGAGCTTGCCCTTGGACACCAGGCGAATAACGTAGGCGAAAAACACGACCGCAAAAATCGCGGCGAGAACCTGAGTTACAAACGTCACAGCAATCACCCCTCGTGGTCGGTGAGAGAAACGATCAAAATCGCCATGGTAACCTTGATCATGTAGTAGATACTAGACAAACCTCCAATGGAGGACCGGCCGCCCTGGCGCTCGCGCATCTCCACGGGAACGTCCTTGACCTTGAGACCGCGCTTGAGGCAAAGTGCAATGGACTCGGGTTCCGGATAGTCAGTGGGGTACGAATCGGCAAATAGGGCGATAGCCTTACGACCGCACGCTCGAAAGCCAGATGTGGCGTCGGTGACCGTCACACCCGCAAGGACTTTCAGGAGCTTCTTGAACCACATAATGCCAGCCCGGCGAAGCCACGTTGATTGGAAGCCCTCGTTGACCTCCAGGAATCGCGATCCAATGGCAAGGTCTGCACCGGCCTCAACCTCGTCGACAAGCTTGGCGATATACGACGGGTCATGCTGACCGTCGCCATCCACCTGAATGTCAATGTCGTAATCGTTGCGCTGGGCGTACTTGTGTCCGCACTGCACTGCGCCACCAATACCCAGGTTTTGCGCAAGGTCAAGAACGTTCAGGTTATTTTCACGGCATACCGCAAGCGTGTTGTCTTTAGAGCCGTCGTTGACGACAACGTAATCGTAACCAGAGGCGACCACGGCGTTCACGGTAGCGAGGATAGCGTCCTGCTCGTTATAAGCAGGAATAATCACTAAAACCTTGCTCACTTAACCTCCTCTAGATCGTTGCTGATTTGGCTTTTACCGTAAACGCGGTTGACTATCCGCGCGATCGACTTGGGCCAAAACCTGCAAAGCATGGAAAGGTCTTCCATCGTCCTGGTGTCGTCCCTAATTAGAGCGGTGGTCTCAGACCCCTCATGGATTCGATGATGCATGAGCACCTTCGAATCATAATAAAAGTCACCTCTCAAATTTGAATAACGTTCCCAAGCATCCCAATCCAAATCACACTTGAAGGCTTTCTCGAATGGGGCAGGCGGGAGCCTACTCATATTCAAGGTGACAGACGGGCAGCATATTGAGGAGCCCAGGGACAAAATGCGCCTGCGTAAAAAACGCGACCCGGAAAACCTTCCATCAGAAATGGGCGAAAGAAGCAGGCGCTTCACACTGAGAAGTCGACTTTCATCAACCTTCTTTCCATTACGAAGCTCCCCGTAATTTGTGAAATAGAGCAGGAGACTCTCAGACTCATTCGCTGCCTTCAGCAGTCTTTCAGCATACTCGGGCTCGTAAGTATCGTCTTGGTGAGCTAACGTAACCAAGGGAGTGCCCGCACAACTTGCTGCATAATTCCAATCGTCAGCAATGCCAGGATCCCCATCCCTTACATAAAGTGGCACAGAATAACGCTCCGCAAGGCTACGAGTTTCCTCGCAAGGGGTAGACGTGGCAATAATTACGCGAGTCTTTACCGTCTGGAGCAGAAGCGACTTGAGACATTCCTCTAGAAACATACTTTCCCTATATGCGCAGAGCGCAAATGAGTGATCAGTTGTTTGAAAACGCATATTTACTCCCCAAAACGACTCCAAAACGCGCCGGGCGAAACGATGGAAACGCCATTTACTAGCGTGAAAACAAAGCGCAGGCAGCCTTACTCGTAACGATTGAACAAGAAGGATATCCGAAGAGCGAGTTCACCACCGAACGTGCTGCGCATTCGACGTGGTACAAAAGCTCTCCTAATTCTCTTAAAGGGAACAGCATCCGATGTAAAGAACTGAAGGGTTCTAACGTCTTGAACGGAAAGCCGGGACCCAAAACGTTCCAAAAACTCAACTAGACAACAATAATCCTTATGAGCCTCATCACCAAGAAGCTCATCAAATAGAAACACCCTGATCGACGATAACAGGCACGAATCGCCGGACGTTACGGCGGCAGCATGCCTAACATGATGAGCTGTAACCGCGTCATCAAGGAGAAGGACGCCCATTGAGGCCGCACAACGGATGATGTATCTGTCATGCATTTCCATCGTCTCGGAGAACGGTAGGATGAACTCTCTGCGAGCAGCGTCATTTATCACAATCGAAAATCCCTGACGGATTGTATAAAAAAGAGACCGATCAAACGTCATCTTACTTGGAAGAGGAGCGCAATCCCGAACAAAGGAGCGATCAGCGTCAAGATAATCGAATGAACCACAATAAACTAAAGGATCTGAAGCGGCGCTATCATCTAGGAACGAAACCGCCCTAGAAAGCTTGTTCGGTTCCCAAATATCATCTTGATCGCAAAAGGCATAAAAACTATATCCATTTACCAGTTTTAAAAGATGATAGAAACCTCTTGGTACTCCCAGATTTCCCAAGTCATCAACCACTCTTAGAATGCGCTTTTTCGACTGCCTAGTCTTTTCAACATAGTCATCAATAATAGAGGTAGTCGAATCACCCGACCCGTCATCGCGCACAAAAACATCAACAGGCAAATCTGTGTCCTGTTGAAGGATGCTATCAAGCTGATCCGGAAGATACCGCTCGCCATTATACGTCGGTAATACAATTGCGATTCTTTTTTCAATCATTCCAAGTAACACTCCTACGCAAGTAAGGTAAAAAGCCCTGATGCTAGAACAAGGCAAACGTACCCTATTTTCTTGCAGACGCTCTCAAAGACATCACAATGGGCACCATCGCCGTCATAATATAGTATCTGAGCATCGGAAATGATCTGAGCGCCCAATTGAAGACAGCCCAAACCTGAAAATAGCGAACCCATCCTTCTTCCTGAGGGCTATTTCGCCAGGGAGTCTGCGCAAGGTTATCAAGGTAATCTTGTTTATACTTGCAGGTACAGCCCAATCGCCAAGGGCGATCCTCACCCATAAAGTGAACAATATGAGGGTTGAATATAGCGTCCTGATATCCCTCATAATCACAATACGCTGGCATCAGTTTTGACAACATCGAGAAAGGGTAGTACTCGTAATAATTTGCAACATTGTATGACGAAGAAATGGCGCCAACCTCGTCTTGCAGAACCAAATTAATTGCATCTTGGTCGTTAGCATACAAAAGGTCTTTTTGCGTTCGGCAACAAGTAATGAGGCGTTCCTCAACCCCTCTTTCTCGCCAACGCCGCAAATCAACCAACAAAACGCCGGCGTTATAATACGGCTTTCCAGAAAGCCCAAGTCTCTCTAAGCTTTTTTTGTTGCAAATTGGTTCCATGGAGGCCAAGATAGTGTTATCGCCCATGTCAGCATTCCACAGCTCAGACAGGGAGCGACGCACGATCGTATCCGCATCCAAATACACGATGCGATTTACCGACTCCGGTAGATAGGAACCCATCAAAAGTCTCGATAGGACTATTTCATTCCAGCCCATAGTGCAAAACGATTGATCGACCCGAGACATGAACCCTCTGATATCAATGAAGGCAATTTGCGCACCCTTGCCTTCCGTAAAAGACAAGAGTTTTTTTTGGTTTGAATCCGACACGCCATTTGAGAACACATAAAAATATAGAGGCCCACAGTCTTTACATGATTCACAGACAGCATTAATGCCCGCAGCGAGTTGCGGAACATAATTATTATCAATCGTATAAAGAAGATTCAACGATATTCCCTTCGATCTTGTTTACAAGCTCACGCGATACGGAAAACACCGCCCACCATTCCAAGCAAACGTACGTCTTACTCTTCACTCTGCAAATGGCTTCGGCCACCAAGGAGTAGCGACATACCGGATACACCAATCCCCATGCAATATGCAAGTGTAATGCTAAAACTAATGCCATTCATCCCAAAGGAAACAAGTAATGGACGAACAACTACAGCACATAAAGCTAGCGAGAGGCCGCTCGCAAACGCAGCATGAAAATACTTACGATATACGACGAGCACATCCTGCAAGAACATCATTCCAGCCGTTGATCCCGTTGCGACAATGATTGGAGTAAACAGTTGGTGGTATCTTGCAATATGATCACCGTACACGATTGACAGCGCCGTTTCTCCAAATATGCCGAAAAGGACGACAGCGGATATAACGATTACCAACAACAGGGCCAGGTACTTACAAATGAAGCGCGCAACATCTCCGTGTTTTCCCTCGCGAACCGCTCTGGCGATAGGAACAAGCAATGGGGCATAGATATATCCCGCAACCGCTTGAACAATTACGGTTGGGGTAGCAACCGCGGCGTAAATGCCCAATAGTTCCGAACCATACTCCGAACCGTACTCCTGCCGAGCAAAGCTGACGACCATTGTGCAAAGCAGGGATGCAATAAAACCTGGAAAACATGTCTTCAGCAGTTGACACATCTTAACGGGGGTAAATGAGGGGCTAACGTCACAGAATCGACTGGCTCGAGAGTGATCATATGTTGCAACGACCAGGAACGAAATCACCGCCATTAGAAAAATGGCTAGATTGAGAGAATGAAACAAAAACAGTCCAAAAGAAAAAGCCACAACCATAAGGACGCCACGCAGTATCTGCGATATACCAGGGTAATCAAGGTGGTCATTTCGCTGATCAACCCCATGGTAAACATCGACAAAAGAGTCTACCATTTTAAAGAGAACATACAGGCAGACAGGAACATAGCTCCCAGGCCTTATCGTAAGCAAGATATAGCCTGAAACAAATAACGCAGCGATTGCAATCGAGACAAACCTAAAGCCAACATAATCCGCTTGTGAAAAACGCTCTTCAAGATCAGAGACCTGAACCGGACGGACCTTAAAGAGCACGATTGTCGCCACGACATTTCCGACAGACATAGCAAGAGCAAGATCTCCGGAAGCAGAAAGATCTGAACCCAGAACGACAACCAATACGGTAATGAGCCAGTTGCACACAACATATACCAGGGAACCCACGGTGTTCCACGCAATATTTACACCCAGAGATAACTTCTCAGGCGTCGAAGAACGTCTATTCAATCCACTTCTCCATCCATAGACAAAGCAAATGCAAATGGCAAATCTCACCAATGGTATTTCTGATTAAAGCCAAGCCTTCCCTTGCGACAATCGTGAAGAACGTCACGTAACACTCCATTCGCATATCGAGCTTGGGCGCCACGAGAGCCATGCTTTAGCAGGGCGGTAACAAAATAGAGCGCTGCATACTGGGCAAGCACACACCAACTCGTGCGCCTACCAAAATGTCTTAACGCGGTGTCATATCGATTTCGATATCCATAATACTGCCGCCAGCCGATACGAGAAATCACGCCACGAGCCTGCATCGACTCAGAGACAGGGTTACCAGTCTTGTGTTCAAGTCGCGCGGCAGTAACAACCTCAACACCGCCAGAATCCGAAAAACGTAGGCAGTATTCCGTATCGTCATACCATAGGAAATAGTCCTTCATGGGAAGACCCTCACGAAGCAAGGCCTCCCCGCGAACGACAAGGCCGCAAAATGTAGCGGTGTCACAATGAAAAGAACCCTGCACGTATTCATCAACTGAAACTGGGCTCTCAATAAAGAGCAATCTGTTTGATACTCTACGTCGATGACTAACGTCAATTAAACCGGCCGTTTCGACCACGCCCGCAAAAGCTTCAACACTCTTCTCTACACGAGCATTTCTAACGATCTCCTCCATGAAAGTTGGAGCAATCATCGCATCATCATCAATAATGAGAACTAGGTCGCATCCTATGTTACCCATATATTCAAGACCGCAGTAAAATCCCCCCGCGCCTCCTAGATTCTCTTTTTCATGAAGAACATGAATCCGGGTCACACCAGGCCCACCACTTGATGATTGGGCAGCAAGTTTGTCTAAATACAATGCACTCCCATCAGCAGATGCATTGTCCACCACAACCACATCGGAAAAAGAGAGCGTTTGGGAAAGGACGCATTGCATGCATTCCTGCAGCAACGCCTTTCTATCGTGAGTAACAACCACGGCTCCGGTTTTCATAGCATACTCCTTATAATTACGGCAGGGGAATAATAACGTTTCAAACAGGGCTCTCCATCCTGGTCAGCCAATCCAACGCAAAGGACATATTGTTCCGGGGGCGTACACCATTGCAGAATAGAAAAACGTAGTTTTCAACAGTCTGATAACATGTAGCACCCCTCGCTCTCTCAACATTGCAATAAGCCAATCACTTCCATTGCGGCTTAGGTGTCTCAGCTCACATCTTGCACAATGCGGCTTGCTCCGATAATGAGCTGCACGCATGGAAAGCTAATATGGACAGGCATCGACCAGCATTGTTCATTCTGCCGCCTAAAGAGATTCATAGCCAGAGAGGTTTAGTCGACGTTGCGAAACCCCATGAGGTTGAAGTACGCCCGGGGCGAGGATTTTGCGGCGATGAGAAAATCGATCGGCCTGACCTAGCAGCAGACTGCCCAGGAGCTCGGAGTGCCGAATACGAGGTTGAGCGAAATTGAAAGGGAAGTGTGCCCCCACGAGGAAATCAGACGCGAATACGAACGTTACCTGAATGCTAAAAAGGGACTTAACAGCCTATAGGAGCGTCTTTGGGGACACGATCGGAAAGGTGCCATAAATATACAGATACTCAAAGTGAACTTAGAGATAAGCTCTATTCTTCATTAATGTGGATGCTTTACAACTGGTATTTCTCTGCAAAATAGCTCTCCTTTGTTTTATGCAATTTTGACACCCTCACACCTAGCCTATTAGCTATTTCTATAATCTCCTTGTCGTGAGAGCACTGAAGGCCAAGTATTATCCTGTTGGTCTTCAATCCAGAGGAAGCAACGGGAAGACCACATCCTTTGCCTTCCTCAACGGGAAGAACAATTCTGTATTCCCGTTCATGTTCCCAGGATTTGTGCTTTATGCATGTATTTTTGATCAACAGTTTAATTGAAATCTTGTCGTCGATACTTAATGACCCATCGGGCCCTTTGTCAATTGCTGATTTTAGAAGTCTTGCGACTGTACCAGTGACATCGAGAGGCGCTGATTCGTAAAGCACTTCTCTTATGGTGCAACGGTTGATGACGTCGTATTCGACGCAAAAACCTTTTGCCCAGTTTGCGTAGTAGGCCCACATTGGCGCAGTGCAACAGTCTGTAGCCGAGAAACAGCAAACCAATCCCTGCCCGCTTATCGTTGTTAATGTTTTATTGACGGCAGCAATCATTGCGTCGTCATATCCAGCCTGCTTAAGCCTTTCCTCTTTGATGAATAGACCCATATATTCATAAGGATCGTTGAAACCAGAAATAGGTGAAAACCACAGTTCGTCGGCCTTTAGTGTGTTTAATATTTCGTGGTCCTTCTCTTCAGAAACACCCAACGGAAAATATTTGTATAGCTTTGGAGGAATTGACTCTTGCTCAATCTTGCATGCTTCTTTGAAATCGCCTTTGAGTAAGGCCGCTGAATAGTCGGATACGTTCATTAGGTTCACCTTCAGTGCCGATAGTATGCATCGTTATGTGCGTGCTCCAGATCGCATCGAAAAGCGTGGTGTAACAACTTTTCAGAGGGCATCGGCTTTATGCCTGCTTAGAGCAAGTGATATTTGTGCGTCCCCCGCTAGAGGGGTACGGAGAAAGACGATTACTCATTCTCACAAACAGAAGCAACTGAAGCAGCAAGCTGCGGTACAAATGCCTCATTGAGTGAATATAGGAGATTCATCTGCTCTCCAAAGTGTAACCAATAGCTTCTAATTCTAGCAAAGGAGATCCACGTGCAGTAGTCTTGAGTTGCCACCCACCAAACTCCGAACACAACAACCCACGCTGTAACGATTAGGCTCTTACACACCCCGGCGCCCTCGCACAACCGCTCACGAAGCCACTCGGGAACTACGCGTCCAACGTTGCTTAATACTGCTAGCATCTAATGGTGTATTGCACCTGTTAGAAGGAGCCAATATGAAACGATGGCGCACAAAAGCAATCGTCCCCTTACTCTGCTCAACCCTACTCGCCGCATCGACCTTGTCGATTCCGGCATTCGCAGAAGGTGCGGATCCCACAGTAGCAACGGATGTCGTTCAGAACACGCAGGCGAACATCTCTGGACAAGAGAACAGCGACTCAACCGTGAAACCCGCCGAGGAACCGAGCACGAGCCAACCGATGGAGGAGGGCACCGACTCCAAAACGGACACCAAATCAACCAATGTTGCCGAAGCCCCCCCTCGGCAAACAGCGCCCTGCTGGAGAACGCGAACCCAACAAGCAACGCCCAAACAGGCGAGGCAGTCGGCTCTCCCCAAGCCAATGCCGTACCTTCCGTCCAATACTATGCGCACGTTAGCGACCAAGGATGGGACAACTTCCCCAGCAAGGACGGCGCTGCGGCTGGAACCGAGGGCGAGGCGAGAGCCATAGAGGCTCTTAAAATCTCACTCGACAACGCTGACGGTGGCATTCGCTACATGGCGCACTGCACCAACGTTGGATGGCAGGACTGGGTTTCCAATGGGGCCATTGCGGGCACAACCGGCAAGGCTTACTCCATGCAAGCCATCAAAATAGAACTTACTGGCAACATCGCAAACGAGTACGACGTGTACTACCGTGTCCACGCCCAACACTTCGGTTGGCTTGGCTGGGCCAGGAACGAAGAGATTGCCGGCACAACCGGATGGAACTACCGGGCCGAAGCGATTGAGATTCGCCTGGTGAAGCACGGTGAAGATGCACCGTCCTCTACAGCGAACGCTTACATTCCCTCGTACTACCAGACATCCATTATTCAGGAGGGCGAGTCGACCACAGTGCGCGTTCGACCGGACTCTCTCGCGCTCCTCCGCGCCGATGGCGTCGCCACAGACATGCGTGTGACCGCCACTATGCGCTACGGCGACACCGTAACGCGCAATGTGACCGACTCCACCTCGCTCGCATCCATCGATGCCGCCGGTATGGCGCTAAACGTTGGAACCTATGGACCATTTACCGCAAAGGTCAAGTACCTCAGGGGCGACCACGTAGTTGGGACCACCGTCCAAGAGTTTGGGGTGACCGCAAGCGAGTATAACCTCGCACCGCTTTCTGCGACCTTCCCTGTTGTACTCTATTCCATTTCCTATTGGGACTACACAACGTCTTCGACTGGGGCCTCGGTGCCGTCCATTGTCATGCTCGACCGTCCCTCGGCGTTTAATTGGGACGCGCTCCCCTCCGGCATGTACGCCATGCCCTTTATGACAACCGAAGCCATTAAGAGCTCCAGCAATTACACTGCATTCGCCGACTACGTCAAAGAGCTCAAGCGCCTTAAGCCAGACTCCAAGTTCAACCTGTTCATTAACGACATCACCTGCTCGCTTATCCACTCGATCATATATGCCAACCAAATTCCCCAGGACAACTACAAGATTTACCTGCTTTCTGACGGAACGGCTACCTACAACTTCATGAACGAGGCCTTCAACGCCGAAGGAGTGGATCCCGCCGCTAAGGAGGCACAGCTTGAACAAAGCTGGCTTGCCGCGAAAGACTCTGCCTACAGGACTGGAAAGGCGAGTTCCGACTACGGTTGGCACGCCCACTGGGACTCCATGTATGCCGTTCTTAAGTGCGAGCCCAATACAGAATGGTGGATGACGCGCACGAGCCTGTTCCAGAGCGCCGACGATAACGCGTTCGCCAACACCATTGCCACCGATCCCGGCGTAAAGAAGAAGAACGTCGCGAACATGCTTACCGCGCTGCAGCAACGCGGAGATTCTACCGTAGCTGCATTCAAGGCCCTCTACAACTTTAACGACGGCTACTTTGCCGCAGCCGAGGCCGAGGGCAAGAAGCCCATGGTCCTTCTTGGAACCTATGTGAACCTGGAGCAGTCGTTCGAAGACTACGCCAAGCTCACCATGACCTACTACGGCGATGACTACGCCTATTACTACAAGGGGCACCCCAACACGCCAACGGGCTTGTGGCCTTCAAAGCAGGCCCAGTTGGACACTCTAGACATCACCGACATTGATTCTTCTGTTGCAGCGGAGCTCATCTTGTTCTTCAACCCCGAGGTCGCGCTCTCGGGCTATGGATCGAGCACGTACAACTCTGCCTCCAGCGACGCAGGTTGCGGCGTCTTCAACATGACGAAAGCCGCGGCCCTCAGTCCGTCGAGCACGGTCGACTACAGTATTATGGATTGGTTCGCCTCGTCAATCTCATCTTCTTCAGATACGGCTATCCAAGCCCTCTGTCCCAAGGGCGACACGTGCTACCTCGTTGAATTCTCCGATATGATTCTGAAGTCCGCCGATTACGACATTGCGGTTTTCTCTGGCAACACGTCCACGCTCACGTACTACAAGAAGCTTGTCGATGGAACGTACAAGCTGGTTCGCACGAAAACCAACGGTTCGACCCTTATGACCTCTGCCCACGTTTCTGGCACGGGTTGGATCTCCTCGGTCAAGGAGGGCAAGACCGCTGGCACCACGGGAAAGTCCCAGGTACTCGAGGCGTTCAAGGTCGACATGGCAGCCCTCCCCTACTCCGGCACGGTGCAATACCAAGCCCATTGCGCAAACCTTGGCTGGCAAGGCTGGAAGAACGAAGGTGAAGTCGCGGGCACCGTTGGCGAATCACGCCAAATCGAAGCTATCCAAATGAGGCTTACCAACGAGCTCGCCGAGCACTACGACATTTACTATCGAGCCCATGTACAGGACGAAGGATGGCTTGGCTGGGCCAAGAACGGCGAGATCGCGGGCACCACGGGCTTTGGCAGGCGCGTGGAGGCTATCGAGGTCAAGCTCATTGAGAAGGGTGAAGCCGCGCCAGGAAGCACTGCGCGCGCATCCGTCATCGGACTGCCCAACGCAACCGCACACGTATCGAGCATCGGATGGCAGACCACCGTGCACGGTGCCACATTCGCCGGTACAACTGGTCAGGCGCTCGGCATTGAGGCCCTAAAGCTCTCCGTCGCAGGAGCTCCATTCGACGGTGGCATTACATACCGTTCCCACGTTGCCGACCAAGGTTGGGAGAAGACTTGGACATCGAACGGGTATAAGACCGGCACCACGGGCAAAGCTCGCCATATTGAAGCCCTTGAGGTGAAACTTATAGGAGAACTTGCCGAGCACTATGACGTTGTATATCGCGTGCACGTTTCCAACATAGGCTGGATGCCCTGGGTTAGGAACGGCGAGGCTGCTGGTACCACTGGTCGTGGACTACCCATTGAAGCAATCGAGATGAGACTCGAAAGCAAGTAGGCGTCTGATCGCTTGCCCGATAAAAGGAGCCGTCGGCAATCGCAATTCCGACGGCTCCCTAGTTTTAGCTATGCTCACGTCACATCTTCGGACTGTCCACCACCAGGGGCTGCGAGGGTGGACTAGGCGCAGGCAACGATTGGCTGCATTACCGGAACCCAGTCAATTACGCCCGCCAAAAAGACAGTGACCACCAACCTCGTTTTCAACATATCTCCCCCTCCAGCGATGCGGAAAGGAAAACGGCGAAAACGAACTTGGCAGCCACTGCTCCAGTTCAAATTTGCTACGCCCTAGCGATACGTAACAACCTTAGTGCCATACGGAATATTATCGTAAATCCACTTGGCGTTTTGGATGTCAAGCCTTACACAACCTTGAGAAACATTCTGACCAAGTCTACCGTCCTGAATGTTGAACGTTCCCTGGTCGTACGGTACCGAGTGGAACAGATAATCACCGTAGAATTGCGTGTAGTAGTAGCACGTATAACCGTGTCCGAAGCTATAGCCCTTGCCATAGACGGTAAACTCACCCAAAACGGTGGGCGTGCTCCATGCGCCGGGCGAGCACTGCCAGTAGAACACCTGGTTCCAATTGTACGAATTGCCGTTGTACACGCCCACCCGGCAACGAGACGTATCCACAAGGAGCAACCAATTGGTCGAACTCGCATAGCGATTCGCCTTCTGCCACATTGCAAACTGGTCTGCCGGCATAACGGGGATATCCGTGAACGGTCGATACGTCGAGCCAGGCGCAGCGGCACCCTTGGGAAGAATATGGATCTGGATACCCTCGAGGCGATAACCGATATTTACAGTGCCCGCCTGTGCACCGTTTGCAGCCCAACCGAGCCAACCGTAATCCTGCACATACGCGCGATACCAAACGTCAAAGTACTTCGAGAGGTCTCCCGATAACTGGATCTTGATTGCCTCAAGCCTCTTATTCTGCCCCGTGGTACCGCAACTCGCGCCGTTCGAAGCCCAACCACGCCAACCGTAATCCTGAACATGGGCGGAATATTTGATACCGCCCGATATGCTCGAGCTCACAGAGAGTCTAAGATCCTCAACCTTAAGCGAGCGACCCTGGGTGCCCGCGAATCCGTTATTGGAAACAGCGCCCATCCAACCAATGTTGGAAACATGGGCGGAATAACTCAAAACAGGCATGAAGATGCATGCATTCGCGCCTGCAGCGGGAGCAGTCTCGCCCTTCTTTACGAGCCTAATCTGAACCGCCTCGGCCTGAACACCCAGCCCCGTAGTGCCGGCATCGGCGCCGTTACGGGTCCACGAAAGCCAGCCGTAGCCCGCAACGTGTACGCGGTAGTAAATATCGTATTGCTCGGCCAATTCATCGGTGAGATTCATCCTCACCGCCTGGACAGCACGACTCTTACCCGTCGTCCCGGCAAAACCAGGGGCAACGAAAGCATTCTGCCAGCCTTCTTCCTCAACATGAGCTGCAACGGAAACGGAACCGGCAATTGAACCAGCGGCGCCGACACGAAGAGCTTGGAGAGATAGAGCGCGGCCCGTGGTGCCCACGGTTACATCGGTACCCAGCGAGGCGGTCTGCCAGCCAATCTCGGCAACATGGCCCTGGGCAGAAAGAACCTCATCGGTGGAGTCCGACTCTACATAGGCACCATCGGTAGAACCAGGCGCAGCAGCGTCCTTCTCAAGGAGGCACACGCGCACAGCGCAGATGGCGGCATTGTTGGAAGCGCTACCGGCAGGCAATCCATTTGAAGCCCAGCCGGTCCACTTACCCGTATTGCCGTCAAACACCTGGTACCAGACGTCGTAGGCTGTTGATAGCGTGCCCGAGAGACTAATCCTCACGCAACGCATGGCCAAACCGTCTGACAGCGTGGTTGTCCAGCCACCGTCCGCAGTATCAACGCCCTCGGGCATGGAGCCGTACTGACTACCAGACTGGTACAGAATCGAACCGTCGCACGCCTGGTTGTTAACGTTAAGCGCAAAGCTCTTGAGCGGTTTCGTACTATCCTCCGAGCCAATCACAACGGTCGAGTCAGATCCCGCCCCAACCGTCGAACCGTCCAGACGAAGCCCTGCTCCTTGCAAGACGGCATGCTCGGAGCCTTTGAAGGCGCCCTCCGTAGAGCCGGGAGCTTCCTGCCCCTTCTTAACAAGCACAATCTGCACGGCTTGAACGCCCGAACTCATACCCACGGTTCCGGCCGCCGCACCGTTAGCTGCCCAGCCAAGCCACGCGTTATACCGAGCAGAATAGACTCGATACCAAATGTCGTACGCATTCGCGGCATCGCCCGTGAGGCGCATTTGAAGCGCCTCGATGCGGCGAGACAAGCCCGTTGTACCCGTACGTCCAAAATACCAGGAGCCCCATCCTTGATCTTGAACGTGCGAGCGAACTTGGATGCCAGCACTTCCACCAAACCAGGTTATCCGCGTATCGAGGGACTCTACGCACTCCGCGCCCGGAGCACCCGCGGTGGCCCCGTTGCTCACGACGGACATCCAACCAACGTTCGAAACATGGGTCGAATACGTCACAATCGCAGGCTCGTCAGCTTTGCTCTTGAAGGGAACGTCCGTACCACCCGGGGCAGCAACATCCTTGGCCAATATAACGATTTCGACAGCCTCAACGGAATAGCCATAACCCTCGGTGCCCGCATTGGCACCGTCGCACGTCCAATCCAGCCAACCAAAGTTGGACGAGTGGACTCGGTACCAAACACTGTAGGTTTGAGAAAGCTCGGCGGAGAGCTGGATTGCGATGGCCTCAAGCTGCCGAGACTGTCCCACAGTACCGACAATGGCATCGTTGCCCACCGGGTCCATCCAGCCGATGTTTGACACGTGGGCTTTGATGGAAAGTGCATCGGAAATCTCGTTGCCCTCGGCATCTTTAACGGAAAGCTTCAGCGCTTCCATACGCTTCGACTTGCCGGTAGTGCCCGCAAGCTCACCCGCGGAGACCGACGTCATCCACCCGTAATCTTGCACATGTGCCTGATAGGTAAGAACGGGCGCAGATTCAGATTTATCGTCGGACACATCCACCTGACCGTCGGTCGCATCAACATCCAAAACAGAAGCGGAATTGGCTTTGATTTCAGACTCCGACGGAGACCCATTCTCGGTCGCATTGTCCGAGGCATCGGAAGTAGCACCATCAAGCACGCCGATATCATTGCTCTCGCCCGCCTGATCGGCATCGGTTCCAACTGTCCCAGCAAGTGCATCACCTGTCGGGGAAGCTTGAACGGTAGATTCCTGAGCTAACGAAACGGACGAGTCCTGAACAGATTCGGCGTAAACGGCAATCGGCTGAAGTGCCGGCATCGCGCACATGAGCCAGGCCATACTAATAACGACCGCAGTCCTTCCATGCTTCATTTTGACTCCCCATCGATTAGCCAACCTTGGATTTATTATTAACTGATTCATCAGTTACTCAAATACGTATAACGCGAATGGTGCATAAAAAGAAACGAACGGAGCGCCACAAAGGCGAACCGTTCGTTTTAAATCAAAGTACCAGGCTAAACTCAACTAGGAGCATCTTAAGCTCTCGTTACGCAAGAGGCACGTTGTCGTACCAACCCCATTTTGGCTTATACGTTGTGGAATAGTAGTCTAGCCAATAACCCATATCTAGAGTCCTGATATGGCCAACATTATCCATAACCTGGTTGTTGCCAATATAGATACAAACGTGACCGTATATACGGCCCATATACGTATGTATATGCGAGGGAACAGCAATGACCATTCCAACCTTCAGCTGCGAATAATCAGTATATTTGCAGAAATCCCAATAGTAGTCACAAGCATCCGTATGAACATTCCTGAATCCAGCCCGCTCATAGACCTGAGCAATCCATTCTGAACACAACCCCGGACCAGGAGAGGGAACTTGCCACGACAGATCTACAATTTTCTTCTGCATTGGATTAGCAAGAGAAAGTGGTTCGCCAAGAAGCATCGGAGAGATGGTGCTCCCCGGAGCAGCAGCGCCCTTTCTCGTAATTCTCACCTGAACGGCCTGGACATGCGCCCCATAGCCAGTGCTGCCGGCGACGGCGCCATTTTTTGTCCAACCGAGCCAGCCAACATTTTCGATATGGACCCTATACCAAACATCGAAATAAGTTGTCAAGTCACCCGATAGGGAGACTTTAATTGCTTCAACCGGATTGGATTCAGTAGCAGACGACAGCTGATCCCCGTTTGACTTACCAGAAGTCCAACCTACATTTGAAAGGTGCAGCTGATAATTAATTCCACCGGCAACGAACGAAGTGATCTTGGCCGAGAACCCGGTAATGGAAATGCCCTTACCAGTCGTACCGGACACCTCTCCGGCAGAAACAGAATTCTGCCAAGCGCCCTTCGCCTGGGATGAGTACGTCACCGTTGGTAATTCAAGATGAGAATAACCAGTCGTATCAGGATGGGACGTACCCTTCTTAATAAGCTTAATCTGAACCGCCTCAAGGGAACAAGACATTCCGGTGGTGCCGGCCTCCTCGCCGTCCTTGGCCCAGGCCATCCAGCCGATGTTGGAGGCGTGGACGCGGTAGTAGACATCGTAGTCCTTCGCGAGGGAGCCCGTGAGCCTCAGGCGCACGGCCTCGACGGCGCGGCCCTGTCCGGTGGTGCCGCCCTCGGACGCCGAGGGGGTGTCCCATCCCTGCCAGCCGATGCCCGAGACATGGGCGTCGATCTGGACGGCCGACCCGTCCGAGTAGTCGGAGCTGTCGATCGAAAGCTTGAGGTCCTCGAGGGCGAGGCCGCGGCCGGTGGTGCCGGCGGTCGCGCCGTCGGACACGGCGCCCTGCCAGCCCACGTTGGAGACGTGGGCGCGGTAGGTCAGGGACATGGGCTTCTTCTTGAAGGCGTAGTCGACGTTGGCGCCGTCGGAAGAGGGGGCTGCATCGCCCTTCTTGACGAGCCTGACCTGGACGGCCTCGACGCTCCTGCCGAAGCCGGTGGTGCCGGCCTCCTCGCCGTCCTTGGCCCAGGCCATCCAGCCGATGTTGGAGGCGTGGACGCGGTAGTAGACATCGTAGTCCTTCGCGAGGGAGCCCGTGAGCCTCAGGCGCACGGCCTCGACGGCGCGGCCCTGTCCGGTGGTGCCGCCCTCGGACGCCGAAGGGGTGTCCCATCCCTGCCAGCCGATGCCCGAGACATGGGCGTCGATCTGGACAGAACCATCTTCCACGGGATTCAGAATACTGACTTTAAGATCTTCCACGGCTTTCGACTGTCCGGTTGTGCCCGCAGTTGATCCATCTCTTTTACTGCTCATCCAGCCTATATTAGAAACATGTGCTTCATATTGGATGTGCATCTTACCGTCATCAACGTTGAGAAAAGACCCATTAAAGCAGTAATTCATATCGCAGCGTCCGTTAACGCCCGGAACATTGCCGCTGCTTGAGTACTGCCAGAAACTATAGCTACCGGCATAGTCACAGCGCCAATTGTACTGAGCGACCCAATGGTCATAACCGTTCAGTGACGGACTATCCAAGTAGTTGTTGAGCCAGTTAAGGTTCGCATAGATACCCGACTTAAAGCCAACGGCCTCCATACGGTTACAAAAAGTCTGCGCAATCTGAGCGAGCTTATCTTTGCTGAAATTCGGATCCTGCAAGATATAGTTATCCTCAAGATCGTAATAAACGGGAAGCGACGGATGATGGCCACCGAGCCAAGCAAGTGTTCGATCGGCTTCTTTATTTGCATCCGCTACAGAACGAGCATAGGAGTAGTAGTAGACACCATAAGGAATCCCGAGACGTTCGCATTCGGTAGCGTTTCGTTCAAACGTTGAATCAGGTTTGCCGTAAACAGGGCCGACCTTGAGAATGGCAAATTCTATTCCAGCGGCTTTAACCTGATTCCAGTCAATCGTCCCCTGAAAGTTGCTGACATCGACACCACGCGCAACGGTGCCATTGGGCAAAGCTTCGTCAGCCAAAGACTGCGCATCGATGCGATCGGAGACAGCATCAATAAGCAAGCCGTTCTCATAACGCCAGGAATTCGGCTCTAAAGAATCAGCTTCAGGAGAATCGGCCTGTATGGAATCATCCGCCGAGGCCTCGCCAGCAGAATCGTCAACGTCCGACTCATCAGTCCCGATTCCAGACTGATCATCAGAAACTGAGCCTGAGTCCCCATCTGGACGAGCAGCGTCCGCATCGTCACCATACCATTCGGTTACACCCTGAGAACCCGAGTCGTCGCCCTGCCCATCCTGAGAACTTTCACCTTGAAATCCGCAGTCGTTCGATGATTGCTGCACCGACTGTGAAGAAGCGACGGATTGGGCAGACAACGCGTATGCACAGTAAGGCTGAATGATTTGCGACCAAGCTATTAATAGCGTGCAAACCAAAGCTGCAGACGCTTTGAGACGATTCATATATATCCCCCGAGATATTGACTACTTTCGAAGACACCTAGTTATATTACCGCACTTCTAAACAAGCATTTAAGGCTTAAGACGCAACGGTAGCATTCAGACAAAAAAAGAGGCGCTCCCGTTAGGGAACGCCTCAAATAGCTCTATGCAAAAGGCCTTGCGGCACCGATTACACGACCAGGAGCATAGACCGAACGCTCGGTGACTCCAATTCCCGGCCACGAATCGATAATTCGACCGTTTCCGATGTAGATTCCAATATGACCCTGGTAGTAGACCACATCCCCCCTCTGCATAGCAGAGGTGCTAACCGGCATAAATGTGTTGCTGCGATACCAATTCATGGAGTTATAGGTTTGCTCGGGCAACCAACGATGGTTATAGGGGTTATACCAACCCATATCCATACCAGTCGCATACAAACATTGCAGTACCAAGCCTGAGCAATCAACCGCATCTCCTGGCCAAGAAGACCAAGGCTCGACATAACGAGTTCCAATATATTCACGAGCACGCTGGATAAATGCATTAATGCAGTCCTGACGCGAAGCGTTATAAGGAATACGGGAAGGCGTGACGTACGTAAAGTATCCGGTGCAATACGAAGGAAGCTGCACGCTGTTGCAATTAACCTTTGGATAAGAGCCGGGGGTCTGATATCCCATATATCGATAGGTCTCAAAATACGAATCAAACGTAGAGCCCGGTGCGGAAGCGCCCTTGGGGACGATCTTTACCTGAAAGGCCTGAACAGGAATGCCAAGCTTCGTGGTACCCGCCGGTGATCCATTTTTGGTCCAGCCAAGCCAACCATAATTTGACACATGAACGCGATACCAGACATCAAAGTAAGTGGAAACCTCGCCAGTCAAGTTAATCTTGACGGCCTGGATTTGCTGTCCTTGGCCAACAGTTCCCGATGTAGCCCCATCTGAAACAGCAGATTGCCAACCGATATTGGATACATGAGCGGAATACGAAATGCCGCCGCTCATGGAACTATCGGAGAGCGACAGCTGCATGGCTTCCATGGCGCGGCTCTGTCCAACGGTACCAGCGATTTCGCCGTCGCCAACGGCCGCTTTCCAGCCAAGACCGGAACAGTTCGACTTAGCCGAAAAACCAGGAAGCTGAATCAACGCCGCATGATCCTGAGCGGGAGCATCGGATGAACCTTTAGCAACCAACTTAACTTGAATTGCTTCAGCCTGCTTAGACAACCCAACGGTGCCAGCTGCAGCATCATTTTTAGCCCAACCAAGCCAACCATAATCCGCCGCATGAATACGGTAGTAGATATCGTATTTTGAAGCATCGTTGCCGGTCAGTCTTAATTTAACCGCCTGAATTGCGAGACCCTTGCCAACAGTGCCAGCATAGTCGGCACCCGAAACATATGGCTGCCAGCCGATATTCGCAACGTGTGCCGACACTTCGACGGAGGCATCGATGCCCTGAGTTGCAACATACAGCGCCTGCAGGGAGCGGGACTTGCCCGTCTGGCCGGCGGTTTCACCGTTGCCAACAGGAGCCAACCAGCCCGCAGAAGCAACGTGCGCCTGAGAAACAAGACCGATTCCAGGCGTTTCGATAAACGCATTGGCAGTAGAGCCAGGCGAAGACTGACCCTTACTTACAAGTGCAATTTCAATGCCGCACAAACCAGAAGAACCACCAGAAACGCCACATGCCTGACCATTTGACGTCCAGCCCGTCCAACCGTTACCGGAATCGCATGCTCGATACCAAATGTCGTAATTAGCAGCGAGCTGGCCGCTCAGCGACAACTTAATCGCTTTAACAGGAGCTCCTGATACTGCTTTGACAGCACCGCCATCCGTTGACGAGGCGCCCCAGCCTGAATACCCATCCATAACGGAATAAGAAATAGACCCGTTATCAGTTTGACCGGCAACGCTCAGGGAAATAGAGTGCAGCAGCTTAGCACCCTTGCCTCCGATCGTGGCCTTTTGACCGGAAGAGGAACCAAGACTCTCCCCAGAAACGGCCGATCCGGAAACCGTAACAGCATCTGGATCGCCGATAAAGACCTTGGCTGAAGAGCCGGGTGCCGCTCCGCCTTTCTCCACGAGAACCACTTTGACGGCTTCGATAGCCCTGCCCTTACCGGCAGAACCGGCGGCAGCACCATTGCAGGCCCAATCGAGCCAGCCTATGCCTGACACATGAGCGCAATACCAGATGTCATATTTTTTTGCCGCCTCACCGGTCAAGCGAATCTGGACAGCCTCAAGGCGTTGCGCCTTGCCAGTCGTACCGCAACGACCTTCAGACCACTGTTGCCATCCAATATTCGACACATGGCCACGAAGTTCAATAGCACCCGAATGGCCATACCAGTCAAGCTGCGCCTCGAGCGCCTCCATAGGAAGGGCCCTGCCAGTCGTCCCTGCAATAGCCCCGTTCCCCACAGGGGACAGCCATCCTATATTCGCCGTATGCGAGCGGATAGAAATCGAAGCGGGATCATCGACACGGTTCCTGAAGGGCGTGGATGTGTCGCCCGGGGCGGGGTCGCCCTTGGGCAGGACCGCGACCTGGACGGCCTGGACGGCGCGGCCGTAGCCCGCCGAGCCGGCGTCGGCGCCGCCGCACGCCCAGCCGAGCCATCCGAACTCGGCGGAGTGGACGCGGTACCAGACGGTGTAGCGGGCCGACAGGTCCGCGGACAGCCTGACCCTCAGGGCCTCGACGGCGCGGGACCGGCCGGTGGTGCCGGCGGCGGCGCCGTTGCCGACGGCGGCCTGCCAGCCGACGTTGGAGACGTGGGCCTCGACGGATATGGCATTTGCAACCTGCTCTTGAGAGGAAGCCCCGTCCACTTCGAGTGAGATTTTCAGTGCCTCAAGATTCAAGCCTTTGCCCGTCGTTCCGGCAATCTTGCCCGAACCAACTGGATTCATCCAGCCGATATTCTGCACATGGGCAGAAACGCTTATGTTTTTGACGGTCAGCTGATTGGTTTCGGCCGAATCGGCAGCAGCAGCTTCACCAGCCTCTTCGGAGGAAGCCAACTGCGCGTCTTGGGACTCGCCATTCTTGAGAGTACCATCTGATTTTTGTTCCTCGGACACCGAGCCGACTTGCGCGGCAGCCGAACCTTCAAGGACGGAGTCATTTGAGCCAGCAGATTCACTAATTGAATAATCAGCATATGCAGCGTTCACAGCCCATGATTGACTCACGAGCAACACAGCAGCCATGAGAACAGAAACGGACACATCAAAGAGACGTCTCACGATTCCACCTTCCTTCATCTATCAACGAACCTACTTAAGGACAACCGCTTGGGCTCCTCGTTGCGAGTATAGCGAAGCAATGCGTTCAGCAGAGTTAGAGACATAGCCAGAGAGCGAATCCGCAATGTAAACGGTGCCTAGGGACCGATTAAAGCCTCTTAAAACAACGGTATGAGAGTTGGTATACGTTCGATAAACCCTTCCGCCATATGCCTGAGTCGCATAGCATCGACCCAAATTCTGCATGCCTATCGTCGACCAGATGATAACGGGATGTCCGGCTTCCAAATAGGAATAAAGATCATAGAAACCAGTGCCCGTGACGTCATACGCCCGCAAGCTGCTTCCACGACTGATCAAAAAAGAATTAGCCGTGTTGGTCAATCCAGGAGCGGATATACAGTTTCCGTTCGAAGCGCTATGCGGATTACCCCAAAACGCCGTAACAAAATCCCAGCTGCTCTTAGGCATATACGCATCTGCAATGACGGTTTTACCCAGCCCAAATCCGTAATAGTTGAGCGCATTGGTCAATGCAACGGACTCGCAACCAGTGGGAAGCTCGGGATTCTGCATTGTGCAAGGAACGTTGAGGACAACCGAATTCGGGTGCAAGGGGCGATCCCTGTACGCGCCCTCCGTGGGACCCGGCGCCGCCGAGCCCTTCGCGACGATGCGGACCTGGAGCGCCTCGACGCGGTAGCCGATGCCGGTCGTGCCGGCGCGGGCCCCGTCGCTGGCCCACCCGAGCCAGCCGTAGTCCTGCACGTAGGCGCGGTACCACACGTCGTAGTACTCGGAGAGGCCGCCGGTCAGGCGCATCTTGACGCACTCGACCGCCCTGCCCTGCCCGGTGGTGCCGGCCACGGCGCCGTCAGAGACCTCGTCCTGCCAGCCGATGCCGGAGACGTGGGCGCTGTAGGACAGGCCGCCGGAGACCGGCGAGGAGACCTCGGCCGAGATCGCCTCTACGGCGCGGGCCTGGCCGGTGGTGCCGGCGGTGCCGCCGTTGCCGACGGCGGCCTGCCAGCCGACGCCCGAGACGTGGGCCCTGAGGCTGAGCGAGGGGACGGAGAGCTCGGCGGGGGCGCCCGACGATGGGGCGTCGCCGCCCTTCTCGACGAGGACGACCTGGAGCGCCTCGGCCTGGACACCGAGGCCCTCGGTGCCCGCGGCCTCGCCGTCCTTGGCCCAGCCGAGCCAGCCGTAGCCCGCCGCGTGGACGCGGTACCAGACGTCATAGGAATCAGAGACGGGGCCGGAGAGGGACACCCTCACGGCCTGGACGGCGCGGCCCTGCCCCACCGTGCCGGCGTAGGAGGGGGCGGAGGCGGCGTCCTGCCAGCCGATGCCGGCCACATGGGCCGCGACGGAGACGGAGCTCCCCTCGCCCGCCCCCTCGAGGGAGGCGCGCACCGCCTGGAGCGCGAGGCCCCTGCCGGTCGTGCCGACGTCCTCGCCGCCGCCCACCGCCTGCAGCCAGCCGCGCTCCGCGACATGGCCCTGCAGGACGAGCGCCGGGCCGGAGGCGGCGCCGGAGACGAAGGCCCCCTCAGTCGGGCCGGGGGCGGCGCCGCCCTTCGCGACGAGGGCGACCTGGACTGCGGTGAGGCCCGAGGCGCCCGACTCGACGCCGGAGGGCTCGCCGGAGCTCGCCCAGCCGGTCCAGCCGCGCGCGGAGTCGCAGGAACGGTACCAGACGTCGTAGCGCTCGGCGAGGCCGCCGGACAGCTCGAAGCGGACGGCCTTGAGCTGGAACCCGCCGCCCGTGGCGACGAGCTGCGCCCCGTCGGAGCTGGACTCCCCCTGCCAGCCGGAGCCGAGCAGGAGGCCGCGGTAGCCGACCGACCCGTCGGACTCGAGGTTGTCGACAACGGCGGCGACGGAGCCCAGCACGGGCCCCTTCTCGGAGCCGAGCGTCAGGACCCCGCCGGAGAACGACGAGCCCGCCGGCGAGCCGGAGACGGAGAGGGCCGAGCCGGACAGGCGCTCGCCGGCGCCGCGGAAGGCACCGCCGACCGGGCCCGGCGCGGCGCCGCCCTTGGGGACGAGCACGACCTGGACGGCCTGGACGGCCTTCGACAGGCCCACCGTGCCCGCGGACGCGCCGTCCTTGGCCCAGCCGAGCCAGCCGTAGTCGGAGCAGTGCACGCGGTACCAGACATCGTAGGACGAGGCGGCCTCGCCGGAGAGCCTGAACTGGAGCGCCTCGACCGCCAGGGAGCGCCCGGTGGTGCCGGCGGCGCCCGAGGTCCAGCCCTGCCAGCCGACGTTCGAGACGTGGGCCCTCACCTCGAGGGAGGAGGAGCCGTGCCCGTACCAGGACACGGAGCCCGAGAGGGCCTCGAGGGCGCGGCCCTGCCCGGTGGTGCCGGCCGCGGCGCCGTCCGAGACGGCGCCCTGCCAGCCGATGCCGGCGACGTGGGCGCGGTAGGAGACCGAGGGGGGCTCGGAGGACCTGTCGACGAAGGGCGTGGACGTGTCGCCCGGGGCGGGGTCGCCCTTGGGCAGGACCTCGACCTGGACGGCCTGGACGGCGCGGCCGTAGCCCGCCGAGCCGGCGTCGGCGCCGCCGCACGCCCAGCCGAGCCATCCGAACTCGGCGGAGTGGACGCGGTACCAGACGGTGTAGCGGGCCGACAGGTCCGCGGACAGCCTGACCCTCAGGGCCTCGACGGCGCGGGACCGGCCGGTGGTGCCGGCGGCGGCGCCGTTGCCGACGGCGGCCTGCCAGCCGACGTTGGAGACGTGGGCCTCGACGGATATGGCATCGGCGCCGAGGGGCTCGCCGGTCGACGCGTCGGACAGGACGAGGCGCAGCGCCTCGAGGGGGAGCCCCCTGCCGGTCGTGCCGGCGACCCCGCCGCCGGCGACGGCGCCCATCCAGCCGATATTGGAGACGTGGGCCGAGTACGAGAGCGAGACGGGCGCGGCC
>ERZ1035014.209-NODE-209-length-31386-cov-12.962178_pt1 | contig 31386 bp, 21 predicted proteins | sample MGYA00520620_ERZ1035014 | MGnify/ENA primary metagenome ERZ1035014 (study PRJEB33766, sample SAMN09781744) | gut metagenome | biome: gut microbiome | host: Homo sapiens | place: Madagascar | study: EMG produced TPA metagenomics assembly of the PRJNA485056 data...
GGGACAGAAAGGGAGAGAATGAAATCGATATTATCGCTGCCGATGAACTGGAGCAAAAAGTCATTTTCTATGAGGTGAAACGCCAAGCTAAGGATATAAATCTCGGTATTTTAAAAGATAAAGCCGAGCATTTCTTTCAGGCAACAGGAAAATTCAAGAAATTCAATATTGGATACCAGGGGTTGTCGATGGAGGACATGTAAAATTGTGTGGTATTTATTCCACGATTATGGATATTAATTATAAGAATGTATCTTCTTGATTGCAAGGATGTTTCTTTCTGGGTTCAAGAATATATCTTTTGGAGTTCAAGAATATATCTTTTGGAGTTCAAGAACATATCTTTTGGGGTTCAAGTAAGTATCGTTTGGGGTACAAGCATATATCTTTCGGGGTTCAAGGAAGTATCTTCTTGAACGTTGTCACTAGGCTCAGCAGACGTGCTGAGCCTAGTCGGCAGGTCTGCTGACTGCAGTCAGCACGTCTGTTGAGCTTAGTGGCAACACCTTTAAAGCGTACAACTATATACCTCTTAGTTGTACGACTATACACTTCTTAGTTGTACAACTATACACCTCTTAGTTGTACGACTATATATGACTTTCTCATCCTTTTGTTGCTATTCTCCGCAAATTTGCGGAGAATATGCCAAATAATCTCCGCAAAACTTGCAATATTCGATAAAAATGTCTATTTTTGCAGGTACATTTAAAATGAAAGATTAAAAATGCGGCAATGATGAGAGGAACAAAATATATTTGGCAGCAAGAAGGTTGGCCCCACATGCAATGGGATGAAAACAGTTTCAACAATATCTTGGCAGAAATCAATTTGCTAAGAGGTAAATTGCTGGGTAGAGTTTCTATGTTCGGTTTTGAAGAACAGAACCTGTCTATGTTGGAGTCTATGACTCAGGAAATTGTACACTCTGCAAAAATTGAAGGTGAGGAATTGAATAGAGATAGTGTCCGCTCGTCTGTAGCCCGTCAATTAGGACTGGAGTATGAAGGTTTGAAAAACTCCGATCATTATACAGAAGGAGTAGTACAGGTAATGATAGATGCAGTGCAGCATCATGATATGCCGTTGGATGCCGAGCGTTTATTCTTATGGCATGCAGCTCTGTTTCCTACTGGAAGAAGTGGCATCCATAAAATTCTGGTGGGCGATTGGCGACAGGGTGAAGAGCCTATGCAGGTGGTTTCAGGACCATTAGGTCATGAGAAGATACTTTATGAAGCTCCGGCAAGCAAGGATGTACCAGATATGATGTCAGATTTTCTCCGCTGGTTTGATTCTGAGAATACGCTTGATCCGTTGGTAAAGACAGCCGTGATGCACCTTTGGTTTGTGACGATTCATCCATTTGATGATGGTAATGGTCGTATTTGCAGAACGTTGACGGAATTGTTGTTATCCCGTGCCGATCAGACCTCCCAGCGATACTACAGTCTTTCTTCTGAAATTCTGAATCATCGTAAAGATTATTATCAATATTTGGAGCAGGCACAGAAGGGAGGTCTTGACGTGACACCTTGGATTCAATGGTTTTTACAGACATTGAAGTTGGCGTTGGAAGCAGCTTTTGAGAAAACTGAAGGAGTGTTACGCAAGTCCAGATTTTGGGATGCGCATCGTTCTGTTTCCATCAACGAGCGTCAGCGTAAGGTTCTCAATATGCTTTTTGATGGTTTCGAAGGTAAGCTGAATTCTTCCAAATGGTATAAGATTAATCATTGCTCTCAAGATACCGCCAATCGTGATATCAGGGATTTGATAGCCAAAGGTATATTAAAGCCAACTGGAGAGGGAGGAAGAAGTACCAATTATGAGTTGGTTTTTCCCTTGGCGGGGAAAGAGAGTGTGAACCCCCTATATATGTAACTTTGTATAGCAGCGTGTGCGAGAATATATAAGATATTGAACTCTAATATATTATACCCTGTTTTTAACATATAATAGAGGGTTGTTATATAGGGGGCTTTACACTTTTGCATAGACCTTCATCATTCCTCCGGTCTCCAACGGGGGAGAACCATATCTAGTCTTGCTCCTTTTCTCGTGGAAAGTATTTTATAAAAAAGGAATTTGTATGATAAATAAGAGTATTCATTCTAAGTTATATCACCGAATTATCGCTCGTTTGCGTGCCAAGCGAGAAGGGAAAGGATTGTCGCAATACCAGTTGTCTCAGATACTAAAAGTGCAACAGTCTTATGTCAGTAAAATTGAAACTTGTGAGCGACGTTTGGATATTTTGGAACTTATGAATATTTGCGAAGCTCTAGATTTATCTTTTATCGATTTTGTACGGGAGATAGATGAGGATATATTGCCAAAGTTCAAAGCAAGTCAAAACGGCAATAATAACTAGTTTTGATACATCTAAGATGTCAAAAAACGAAGGATCGCTCAGCCTTATACACGTTTTATGCATTTCGTATGTTGACTGACCGACCCATTATTTTTTTAGGCATATTTGATATATCCTATTGTTCATCCATAATTTCCACTATAGGTACTGTTCTTTCTACCCCCATATTGGTTGTATAGCTGTAATTACCTATTTGTCTTGCAACCTTTCCTTTAGGAATTTCTATCTTTTGGTCATCATAGTAAGAGGTACTCTCATCTCCCGGAAATAGAACAACTAAACCAAGATTATTGTCCGAAGAGTCATCTCCACTCGACAAAGCGCTTCCATCAGAAAATACCTGAAAAACTTTGAAGGTTTTTCCTGGTATAGTATTACGTGGTTTGTCAAACATAACTACATCATCTTTAGATGAAGAATTATTAGCTACAATTATGCAGCTTGTCACAAAGAATACTATACATCCAGTAACAATACCTGCTACATAGGTCAAAATAAATTTTGTTTTTAATTTCATAGACAATTCGATTAAATAATTATAATATTCTTTTATTGTATTTGTTCTTTCCGTTAGCTGATAAGGCAAATTCCTCTAGATAGAATTTCTCCTTGGCTGCATCTATTATCTCTTTTTTTTGCTTCTCATCAGAATTGTTCTTTTCGAGTGCAAGTATCAGATAATCATTATTTTTTGAAGGAGAGAAGATTTTGCCGATAAGCATTCTGAAATGTCTGCTGACGAATTCTTCTACTTGAGTACCTTCTTTCGGCGTAAGGCGATAGAACTCATATCTTTCATCCAGCATTTTCTGGATTTCATCCCGGAACATCTTGCGAACTCTGTTCTTCCAGGAGAATTTCTGGTGCTCATTATGACGGGCATACAGAGATACGACATAGAGAAAATTTACATCGTAATGGAAGACTAGGAGGGTGTCTCGATCGAACAGGCGGTTATTGAAATGCTGGGTATTGAAGCACTTCTGCTCCCTGTCGGTTGACGATATCTGGTCTGAGAATGATAAATTCTCTGCCATTTTAGCACTGATAAAGAAGTTCGGAATGATGTTATATCCTTCTGTAAGGTCATCACGGAGCTTTGGTACGTTGCCAAAGTTACGCTTGTCGTATTGGAGCTCTTCATCGTCCTTGTCATCATTCATAAAGAGGTTCAGATTCCACTGAATGATATTTCTGGCGTACGTAAACTGCTTATATACAGATTCCTTTCCGATGGAATGACCAAGCTTATAATATTTGCTATCACCGATGTAATAAACAGGCTCTGGCTCTTTGCTTGTAATCAGGTTCTGGTAGGTGTACAAATGGTCTATGTGTTTGCCATCAGCCTGTTCTTTCAGACTAGCTGGGATGTTCTTTTCTCCCAGAAGTTCATCAATAATGGCTTCGAAAACGATATTGAAACTCTTAACCAGAAGATACTCCTTGCGTTCCTGCTGGATGTTCATGCGATTGGCATTGTCAAAGAAATCATAGCACAACTGCCAGAGATATAATGATTTATCAGAAAAGTACTTGTATTTAATCTGGAGGAGTCTGGTCTTTCCTAATCCATCCAGATAAGTCTTGAAACGATAACCTGTGATTAACTGGAAATTGCAGTTGATATGGTTGGTAAAACCATATCTTTCGCTGATATAGTTCAGGATGGAAAAGAAAATAATCAGTAATTCTTCATCGAAGTTAATCTGTTTCTTCCTGTTAACAGGATGGGTATAAACAGGACTGTTTTTGCAGACTATGGCTCTTGTGGTAGATATGGTCTTAGGCCAATGAATGCGGTTGTAACCAGAATGAATGTTCTTCAGGATGAAGAAGATAAAATTCTGGTTATGCTTGTTGAAGTCGATGAGAGCCAGCAGAATATCGAGGAATGTGTTGTTGATTTGTCTGTTACTTTTACCGAGGCATGCTATTTTCTGGTGATAGACAATGCCGTTTCTGGTGGTATTGTTGTAAACCTCTATGGTGCGGTAAATCCAGACAGAGAACTCATAGATGAAGTCTTTCTCCTGTTGAGAGAGTGGGTTGTTCTGGTTCAGGTTGACGATGGTTTCCGGGGCGTATTTGCCGAATACTTTTTCGCCTTCTGGGGTGTCTTCGAGCAGTACTTTCGGCAAAATAAAGACGCAATCGTTGAGCTGGGTATTGTAGTAATACCCAACGTAGTTGATGCTGACGTTGCCATCAATGTCCTGCATGGCGTCAATGCCGTGCAGGACATCCCTAATCTGTTCAGCCTGATACTGATGTTCTTCTATGAGGATTCTCATAATGTCTTTATTTGATTACTTCTACTGTCCAGCCTTGTTCTTTTGCAAATTGGATAATAGAATCAATGTTTGTTATATTCCACCAATTGCTTACATAAAACTCGACTCCATCAGAAGAATAGAATTTTCTATCTTCTTTATAAAAGCCATAGGCTCTTTTCTTGTTACCTTCTACAGTGTTATCTATTTCTTGACGAGTGACGATTAATCCAATGAGTTTCAAGTCCTTTCCAAGCATCGAGTCTGGGAAGGTTTCTTTGATTTCAGAATATTTCATCTCGGGATGTTCATTCAGATATTGTTTAATGATGGAAATACCTAATTCACCTTTGCCAAGCGGCTTAGAGCCATTAAATTTGTACTTTGTATTATCGTTGCCTTTAGTTTCGTTGTTGCTTGGGGCAGCATCAATTTCCTCCTCTTCTTTATTAAAAGAAGCCTTTTCCACTCCCAAATTCTCCAAGAACTGCTTAACGATAGCTATATCAACGTTAGTTTTGCCGTTCTTATCCTCATAGAATCGGTCGAAAGACAGAATCTTGCCTTCTTCATCCTGAAAGTCCTTATCATCGAAACCATAGTCCTTGAACACATCATTCCAGAGATAGAAGATAACCTTACTAACGAACAAGTCGGCATCAATTTCTCCATCTTTTGCCTTGCAGAAGAAATAGCCGAGCTTCTTGTCTTCTGAATTAGTAAGTGAACCAATCAGCTTATTAACCTTGCTGATAAATGACCACCAATTGTATTGCTTATCACCCGTGTTGATGTACCAGTTGAGAGGAGCGTTGGTTTCTTTGTCACGACCTTCGCGAATAGGCACATACTTCCAATCCCAGCGGCGCTTAAAGGCTGAGTCAATAGGGAAGAGACTCTGGTCGCTGGTGTTCATTGTAGCCCAAATATAGAGGTTTGAAGGCAGAACAAGGCGCTCTCCCTTCATGATGAGACTTACCATATTGGCTTCGCCATAGAGCTGATTGATTTTGTCTTTATTCGTAATCTCCCATCCTTCAAATTCCTTTTCAAGATATTTCTGCATATCCTTATCTGCAACGATAGGATAATCAGAAAAACCATATTCGTTGCGATCAAGCAATTGGAAAAGATCACCAAAGATTTGGGCGCAATTACCTCGGTTTATTTCTTCAATGATAAGATATTGCTTTTTTGATGCCTTATTCTTAGTGAAAATATCTGGAGTATCGAGAAGTGCTGGGTGGATTCTATTATAGCTTTTGTCGCTCTTTTCACTCTTTTTGCTACCAAGTTTCTTCCACGCTTCAACATAGGCTTTGAGAAAAGCCTGAGGAATGAACTTATATGCAATTCTGTCTTCCTTTACAACCTTTCCGGTTTCCTCATCAATAACCTTTTTGCCATTACAATCTCGGAGATCAACTTCTTCTGTAATAGGTTTATAAGTACCTACAAAAGAGGCGTAATCTGAGTCTGGATGGAATGTAGTACGAATGACGTCTTCACCAAAGGTCAAATCCTTGATAGCCTTCGATTTACCTGTGCCTGGAGCACCATAGTAAATCTGCTGAAGAGTAAGATTTGAAGGGAGCTTTACCTTTTTTGCTTCGTTTGAGAAAATTTCCTTAGCGCATAGAAAACGCATGTATGTTTTTAATGCGTTAGAATACTGATTACTACCAGTCTTCTCATATTGCATGAAATCTTCATTATTATAAAGAGAATCTATAATATCCTGTAGTTCATTAGAATGTACACAAGAGTAGATATCAAAAGAATCAACTCCCTTGATTTTGGCAATAGTCTCATTAATGCGCTTAAAATCACTATAGTTGTTGACACTTTTGGGTGATGTAGTGCAATTCAGTATAAAACTTTTATATTGTTCTTCTGTTGTCATGTTTCTAAAATATATCTGCTTGCAAAAATAAGAAATATTTCTCTTTTATGCAAGTTTTTAATCTTTTTCTTTTGGTTTTCAAGAGAAAAAGATTAATTTTGCCAATTAATGGTGTTAATTGATATAAGAATAGTTTCTTTTAATAGAATAAAATAGTATGAGTATATTGGACAAAAATACCTTTTTGGGCAGGAAATGAACTCTTCCAGAAACTCCCATTCTGGTGACGGGTGACGGCAGTGACACCTATTTTCTAAAACTTTCCTCACGCGGGCGGGCAGGAAAAATTTTCCAGAAAGGCTTCCCGCCCGCCTACGTGAGAGAGATTTCAAGAAAAGCCTGTCACCGGTGTCACCTTGTCACTCGGAAGTAAGTCTCATTCCTGCATCCTAAATAAGTCACTTAGGCATCCTAAGCAAGTCTCTTACGGATCGTAAGTAAGTCACTTATGCTTCGTAAATAAGTCACTTAGGCATCCTGAGCAAGTCTCTTACGGGCCGTAAGTAAGTCTCTTCTTCAGAAAAAGACGTGAAAATCAGTGAGTAAACGTGAGAAACCGTGAATGGCGGATTCTGAATGTTGTATCTTTGCATTGTGATTTTTATGCAAGTTTTTGGGGAATTTCTTTTGTGGTTTCATGAGAAAAGATTAATTTTGCATCGAATGGTGTGATTAGATTAGAAAAAGATGTCTTAATAAATAAAGCGTATGCCAGATAAAATGACCATAGAACAGCGCCACAACAATATGGCGGCAATCAGAGGCAAGGATACCAAACCGGAGATTCTTGTCAGGAAGTTCCTGTGGGCTAGGGGATTCAGGTATCGGCTCAATCATCCACGGTTGCCGGGGAAACCGGATATTGTGCTCAGAAAGTATCGTACCTGCATCCTTGTGAACGGATGTTTCTGGCATGGACATGAAGGATGTAAGTATTATGTGGTGCCGAAATCGAATACCCAGTTCTGGCAGGATAAGATCAGGAGGAACCGGGAGAGGGACCATGAGGTGCTGCATCGGTTGGCAGAAATGGGATGGCATACCATCGTCATCTGGGAATGCGAGCTGAAACCGGCTGTCAGGGAGAAGACTCTGGAGTCGCTTGCCTTTACCCTTAACCATATCTTCCTGGAAGATCATCATATCAGAAGATATGAATTGCCGGAAGAAAAACCGGCAATGGTTGCGGAGCCGGACCCAAGGCATCGTGATTAATACCCTCTCTGCTTCTCGTAAATGAAATCGTCGGCGATGTATCCATTGCTCATAAGATACAAGCCGGTGCGCTTATCGTGGAGCTGGGCACAGGTCTTGCTGCGATAGAAAAGATCAAGAGCCATGGCTGGAGATATTTTCAGGCGTTTTGATAATTCGTAAGCAACGCCACCTATCTGATAGCTGAGAATCATTTCTTGAATCTCAGGAGTCTTGGTATTTATCTGGTTATATTTTTTCTGTACCATTATAGATTAAGTATTTATTGATGAGATCTTGATTGAGTAAACAAATCTGATTGTTGGGCTTATGAAAAGTTAACTGCTGTAGAGCTGATTCTGTATCGTAAAAGCCGGTCATATATAGGTTTACGGTATCAATCACTCTGTCGTTTGCTATGCCACCTTCCACATAGTCGTAATCTTTGGCTGGATTTTTTCCTCGTCTGTTGGCTACAATGAAGTCTAGCCAGTCTTTATCGTATGCGGTGAATATCTTGCAGCGAGCCTCGGCGAGAATTGCATCCCTATCCAAGGAATAGATATTGAGTAGGGGTTCTGCTGCTCTTTTATCTGCAATGGTTTTAGCCCATTTTATAGCCTGTTCCTTTAAATCAGTTACGTAGAAACCTTGACCAAAGTCTAACCTTGGTCTTCCTACATGATAAAGTGGAGCTTCTATAATTTCTGTGGCTCCATGATAGACTGTTATTTTCATCAGTTTTTCTTCTCCCAATTAGTTAGACACTCTATGACATCTTCTATAAGATACTCTCTACTTTCGGTATGGAGTGTATCATAATGGGGCAGAATGAACTTGTTGATTAAATCAACCTTTTTCATTCTGTCGTATATTTCAATATATGGCACCCCGAGCTTTCTAGCGGCTCCCTCAACGCATGATGCAGCAAAAGCGAGCTTGATTTCTTCTAGGGGTAATTGTATTCTGTTGTTTTTTTCCATTTTTTCGTACTTTCCTCTTAATTCCTACAAAGATAATGCAAAAATAAGAAATATTTCTCTTTTATGCAAGTTTTTGGGGGATTTCTTTTGTGGTTTCGTGAGAAAAGATTTTTTTTTATCGAATGGGGGCTCTAATGAAATTATTGAAGAGTATGTTGAGATAATGCAAAAACTGATAGAAAATCCCCTGATGGATTCTCTGAAGAGAAGCATCAGGGGATAGGCGTTTTACTTTATCAATCTTTTACTTTATAGCCTTACCTGTCTGGCTGTAGCCGTCCAGCTGCTTGGCATTGCTGATTGCCTTGCGCGAACAGTAGTTGAAATCTACCTTCTTGTCACCATTGCTCGACTTCCAGCGGATGGTGAGCTTCACAGTCTTGCCATTGGTGTCTGGCAGGGCATCGTTGAGGTTGAAGGCTACCAGGGCATCGCCTACACGGTACTTGGCATCACCATTCTGATTGTGACGAAGCTCTACCTCGTATGGATTCTCTGGGTTCACACCGGTGAGAAGGTTGATGATGTGTGGCTTCTGACCGCCCCAGAGAGCACGGAAGCGGAGAGTGAGATAACCATCCTCTGCTACTGTTACCCAATCGCGAACAATATCTACCTCATCATTGCCATACTTCGCATCGTTCTCTGCCGGAGTAGAGAGATAAGGTGCTGGCTTCTTAGTGAGAATGCTGTCAATCCAGTTGACATGCACTACCTGAGAATACTTGTCGCTCTTCTCATCGGTAGCTGTATAGTTGACGAGTGCTCTAACCTCCTTGCCATCAAAGACTGGAGTCTTGAGGTTCTTGGCGAGCAATGTGGTGTTGTCATCCAACTGCAGATAGCAGGCATCTGCATTCTGCTTGACAGTTACCAGGGCATTAGGTAAAACCTGATCCCAGTTGGTATCATCATCAGAATCACACGACTGAAAGGTGAATGCTGACATCAGCAGGGCTACTGCGAGCCCGATTTTCTTGAAATTGATCTTTCTCATAACTTTTTCTTTTTAAATCTTTCTGTCTATAAAATGCCCGAAGATGCGAAATCTTGCTTCTGATTTGGCAAAAGAAAGTTAAATGTAATTTTGAGATTCCCATTTATTTTGTAGTGTCTTCAATTTACACTACCTTTGCAGAAAGTTGTTGCGCCCTGACTGGGGATGCAGCGAATAGCTTAATAGAAATAGGTAGATGAATAAGGTTATCAAGAAGTTTTTCAGATCACTTATGTATATAGTAGGCATCGGAGCTATGACACTGGTGCCCGATGCCTGGCTGTGGCATATCGGAGTGGGGGAGTGGCCTCTGCCGCTAGCCATCCTCTGGTGGATTCCCTCTCTGCTCATCATCCTAGCTGAGGTGGGACTGCAGTTGGGCAAGTTTCATCGCACATCGGTGAGAGTGCTTTTCTCTCTCATCCTTTTCTCTGTGATGCCGAAGGTGATATTCATCCTCTTCGAATTCTTCATGCCTTGGTTCTTCGCCATCCTGCCTGCCCTGGCTGTGATGGGATGGTTCCTCTATGGATTCGTAGAGGGATGGAAGCGACTGGAGGTGAAATATGTGACTTATTCTTCTGCCGATCTGCCTCCTTACTTTGATGGCTATAAGATTCTGCATTTCACGGATCTGCATCTCGGTACCTTTCCGAAGGGTGCCGACTTCGTGAGAAAGGTGGTGGAGAGAGCCAATGCCGAGGGGGTGGAGATGATGCTCTTTACCGGCGACCTGGTGAACAATGCTGCCGATGAGGTGGAACCTTATGTGGAAGATCTGAAGAAGCTGCATGCTCCTGATGGTATCTTCTCGGTTTGGGGTAATCACGATTACTGCGAATATAATACCAACCATAGTCTGAGTGCCTTGAGAAAGAACCGCCGGCTCCTCTTCCAGTTGCAGAATGCGATGGGATGGCATCAGCTGATGAACGAGCATTTTACGGTATCGCATGGTATGGCTTCGATAGAAATCATCGGTGTGGAGAATGCCGGACAGCCTCCGTTTACCAATCGCAGTAACCTGAAGAAGGCGATGAAGGGAGTGGCGAAGGATGCTTTCAAGATAGTACTTACCCACGATCCGCACCATTGGAGAAGGGAAGTGCAGAAGACCGGAGTTCATCTGACCCTGGCGGGACATACCCATGCCGGACAGTTGAAGATAGGTAACTTCACTCCTGCCCACATGGCTTTCAAGGAGTGGGGTGGAGAATACTGGCTGGGCAGGCAGCTGCTCTATGTTTCTGCCGGATTGGGCGGATCATTCCCTTTCCGACTGGGTGCCTGGCCGGAGATGACGGTCATCACCCTGAAGCGTGATTTGGGTTAGAAAACAGACTGGTAGTCAGACATCTCACAGTTCCCGAAGAATTGAATAAAAACGTTAATTTGCTGATGCAAACTGTTAAGTTTTGGTTAAAAAATCGATATTTATTCATTTTGATGAAAAATTATCGCTTAAAAATTTGGTAACTCAAAAATTAATCGTATCTTTGCATCAGTTTTCGCATATATTTGGGCAAATGGGGGGTGTCGAGAGACTGTACTCCATTTGTTTTTTTTGCCCAAAAAGCGAAATCCCGCTTTTTCCGCTCACTTTTATAATAAGAAATAAGCAAGGTATTCGTCAAGAATACTCATCATAAAGTTCAAAGTTTAAAGTTCAAGGTAAAATGAAGATTCCCGTAGAAGAACAATATAAATTCGTGAAACTTACTCTCCCGGATGGAAGCAAGGCTGAAGGAATGTCGGTGTTGCTGCATGCCTGTTGTGCACCCTGTTCATCGGCTATCGTAGAGTGTATGCTTCGCAATGGCATGAAGCCAACCGTGTATTTCAGCAACAGCAATATCTATCCGCAGCAGGAGTTCGATATCCGCAAACACGAGCTGATGAGATTCCTGGAGGCGCAGCAGGTGCCTTATGTAGAGGATGAGTACGATCATGAGGAGTGGCTGGCTACCATCAGGGGATTGGAGAAGGAACCGGAGCGGGGAAGCCGCTGCTCGGTGTGTTTCCAATATCGTCTGACCCATGCAGCCAAATATGCCCAGGAACATGGATTCCATCTGCTTACCACCACGCTGGCTTCATCGAGATGGAAGAACATCAAGCAGATAGATGCCGCAGGACATATTGCGGTAAAAGGATGCCCGGATGTAGAGTGGTGGGATATGAACTGGAGAAAGGGCGGTTTGCAGAACCGCCGAGGAGAATTGCTGAAACAGAATGAATTCTATAACCAGCTATATTGCGGTTGTGAATTCAGTATGAGATAAGATTAAAAAAGGCTGCTTCCCGCTTCGGGAAGCAGCCTTTTATCGTATTTATGAAAGACCTGTAATCTCACCATTAACCACATCGATGCGCTCAGCCTGTGGGCTCTTTGGCAAACCTGGCATACGCATGATAGGACCAGCGATGACTACGATCATCTCGGCACCCATATTCACGGTGATGTCGCGAACGTGGAGCTCGAAGCCTTCTGTAGGACCGTATGCCTTGGCATCGGTAGAGAAGCTATACTGAGTCTTGGCGATACAGATAGGGAACTTCTCGGCACCCAACTTCTTGATTTCCTCGATCATAGACTTGGCAGAATCGCTCAAGGTTACGCTGCCGGCACCATAGAGGTTGAAGGCAACATCCTCGATCTTCTTCTCTACAGGCTCATCGTCATCGTAAGTGAAGTAGAGAGGAGCTGATGGATGCTCATCAATGGTCTTCACAACGAGCTCTGCCAACTCCATTGCACCCTTGCCACCTTCGGCGAAGGCACTGTTGACAGCGAATCCGCAGCCCATCTCCTCGCAGTGCTTGCGCAATACCTCGATTTCCTCATCGGTATCTGTAGCAAACTTATTGAAGGCGATGACTACAGTCTGACCAAAGCTCTGCAGATTCTTCACGTGCTTGTCGAGGTTCCAATAGCCAGCTTCCATACCAGCTACGTTTGGCTTCTTGATATCTTCCTGAGCTACGCCACCATGCATCTTCAATGCCTGGAGAGTAACGACGAGAACAGTAAGGTCTGGTTGCAAACCAGTCTTGCGGCACTTGATGTTGTAGAACTTCTCTGCACCGAGATCAGCACCGAATCCAGCCTCTGTGATGGCATAGTCGCCATACTCGAGAGCTGCTGCAGTAGCCATCACTGAGTTACAGCCATGAGCGATGTTGGCAAAAGGACCGCAGTGAACGAAAGCAGGAGTACCCTCTGTGGTCTGAACCAGGTTTGGCTTCAGGGCATCGAGGAGGAGGGCAACAATACTGCCACCTACACCCATATCCTTGACGGTGAATGGTTTGTCATCCTCGGTAATACCCAGAAGAATATTGTCGATGCGACGACGGAGGTCGTCAACACTTGTTGCGAAACACATAATAGCCATGATCTCTGAAGCTGGAGTGATGTCGAATCCTGCCTCTGTCTCGATACCGTTCTTATCACCGATACCGGTGATGATGCGGCGGAGACCACGGTCATTCACATCCATCACGCGGCGCCAGAGAATCTTCTTGAGCTTGAAGCCCTCAGCTTCGTGCTGGAAACGGTAGTTATCGAGCAGGGCAGCAATCATGTTGTTAGCCTCTGTGATAGCGTGGAAGTCGCCAGTGAAGTGAAGATTGATCTTATCCATAGGCAATACCTGGGCATAACCGCCGCCGGCAGCACCACCCTTCATGCCGAAGCAAGGTCCGAGAGATGGTTCACGCAGGGCAACGACAGCCTTCTTGCCAATCTTCTGCATACCGAGGGCGAGACCTACAGATACGGTGGTCTTGCCATTGCCTGCCTTGGTAGGGCTGATAGCAGTGACGAGGATGAGATGATGGTTTTTAAACTTGTTGGTGTCGATCTTGTCCGTAGTAATCTTAGCGATGTAACGGCCGTAGTTCTCTACTTGGTCTTCATGGATTCCAAGTTCAGCTGCAACCTCATTGATGGGGCGCAATTTTACTGATTTAGCTATTTCAATATCTGTCAACATAAAAAATGTATTTGTATTTTGCTGCAAAGATACGCAAAAGTATTCACATAATGGCATATCAATGTATAAAAAAACAAAAAGAGGGGGAGAAGGTGTTTTAATATATACGAAAAAGGAGTTTTAATATATATGAAAAAGGAGTTTAATATAAACGAAAAAAGAGGCAGATTCACATCTACCTCTTTTTGGCAATCTAACTAACATTCTATTCTCCAATAGAATTACTACATTTTAAACTATATGTGTTAATTATCCACAGTCAGCCTGTGGCTGACCAAACCTATGAACTATCTTTTTATTTTCTAACGTAGAGCTTAAAGCCCTTGACGCTGCCTGGTGCTCCCTGCTCGGCACGTGGCAGATACTCGAAGGCAGAAATGGTAACCTCCTTACCCATATCCACGATTCCGAGATGTGGGAAGTTGGCGCCTTTCTCGGTCTGCCAGTAGGTGCTTTCCTGGAGGTCGAACATCTTGTCGAGAGTAGAGTTACCCTTCTCGCTGTCTGCGTAGTAAGCCACCCAGTTGTTGCGGTCGATGCGGTTGCCCTGTGCGTCCTGGAGATAAACCTCGGCGATGGCAATCTGGCTGTCACCGCTCTGGCTGCTCTCTGCCTGGATGGCGAAGTAGCGACCGGTTACAGGCTTGTCGAGCTTGATGGTCTGCCAGCCGTTGCCAGCCTTGAACTCGCCCTTTAATACAGGAGTCTCTGAATTCAGGTCCATACGATGACCTGGCTCGTTGTGCTTGTTGCTCTTTTCGAGATTCAGTTTGTCTAGCTCCGGATGATCCTGGCAGAAAGCGGTAGGAGCCACGGTAGAACCTGGCTTTCCTGCTTCACCCTTAGGACCTACAACATCGAGAACAATCACCTCGTTCTTGCCCTTCTTCAACCAGCAGCCTGGAAGATATAAGGTCTGTTGAGGACCAATCTGCCAGAAGCGGCCGAGGGCATGCCCGTTGACGTAAACCTGACCTTTGCCGAATGCCTCCATATTAATAAAGGTATCGCCCACCTTCTTCAGGTTGAAGTAGCCACGATAGTAACCCGCCTTGGTCTGGAGACCGCGCATCTTGTTGGTTGGCATGGCGAGTGCCTTGACTGCTGTCTGATAATCATCAGCGATGCTACTGTTGTTCCATCGGGTAGGGGTGAGGGCAAGTTCGCAATCCTCTTTCTGTGTAGTGAGGGTTACGTTGCCGATGATACCCTTGTAGTCCTTGATGGCACGACCGAAGTTGATTCTTCCCATGCCTTCTACCACGATGGTGAGCTGTGCCCCCTGTGGCATGGCTGGCAATTCGAGTGATTTCTCATTCTTCACACGGTCTATCTTGCCAACATACTTTCCGTTCACATATACCTGAGCAAAGTCGTGGAACTCGCCTGTCAGGGTTGATGTACTTTCGATGGCAGGAACCTGGGTCTCGTAAACCATGGTACCCCATCCCATATCCATATCCTCGAAGCACTGAGGAGCCTGGGTTTCCTTCTCCTTTCCGATACCATAGCTCAATGGCTTGTATTCGGTAAACTTGAACGCTGGCACCTTGATGATCTGCATCGGAGCCTTAGGCACGGCTGGCAACTTCTTGCCGTCGTTGTATTTCGCCATCATCTTCTGGAGTTCATAGAACTTTGGAGTAGCCAATCCCCATTCGTTGATAGGGGCATCGTAATCGTAGCTGGTTACGTCTGGCTGGAAACCAGGAGAGTTGGCTCCTGCCCAGTGGCCGAAGCTGGTTCCGCCGTGGGTCATATAGAGAGAGAAGCTGATGCCTTTGCTCAGCATCTCGTCCATTCCTTCTACCATATCCTTGGCTGGGCGGGTTTCGTGGCGTGCTCCCCACTTGTCGAACCAGCCGCTCCAGAACTCTGAACACATCTTAGGAGCATTCGGACGAACCTCGCCGAGACGCTTAAACTGCTGGTCGATGTTGGCACCTGTACCGAAGTTCATGGTCCAGGTCAGGTCATCGAGACCATTGTTCAGGAAGTTGGATGACCAGTCGCACTGGAAGAGGCTCACTTTATCGAAGCCGCTCTTGCGGACGATGTCACGGATGGCACTTACGTATGGCTTGTCCTTACCGTAAGAACCATATTCGTTCTCCACTTGAACCATGATGATAGGACCACCATTCTGGATGGTGAGTGGAGCCAGCTGCTTGCCCACTTCCTTCTCGAAGATTTCTACTCGCTGCATGAAGTAAGGATCCTGCTCACGCAGACGGATATCCTTCTTCTTGAGGAGCCACCAAGGCAGACCACCCATTTCCCATTCAGCACAAACGTATGGACCTGGGCGAACGATGACATACATGCCGTTCTTCTGAGCGAGGCGGCAGAAAGCTGCCACATCGTTGTTGCCTGTGAAGTCGAATTTGCCTTCCTCCTGCTCATGGATATTCCAGAACACATAGAGGCAGACGGTATTCATGCCAAGAGCCTTGCACATCTTGATGCGATGCTCCCAGTAGGCACGAGGAATACGAGGGTAGTGCAACTCGGCAGCCTTAACCACGAAAGGTTTGCCATTGAGAAGGAAAGTCTTGTCGCCAGTAGTGAAGGTGCCACCTTTCTGTGCCGCCATCATCTGAGCTGGTGCCAGTGCCAATAGTGAGGCAAAGGCTAATGTCTTGATTGAAGTTGTTACTGTCATTATACTTATTTTTTGTATTCTCGATAAAACATTTGCAAAGATAACGGAAAATCCCCTTTATGAAGGGTAAAAATCGTTCAATAAAGGGGATTTTTCGTTAAAAAGGCACTGTTTCTATCATTTTTGCATAAAAGTCGTAATACTTCGTGGAGCCAACTGGGTGGTTCCATCGCAAATTCCAACAGGCGCTAAACTCTCGGCAGAGATGTCGCTGGTACGATACATCTGCCAGCTTTTCTGCTCCTGATTATCAAGTTGGAAGTTGACAGGCTTCACATCCTCAGAATAGTTGATTGCCACAATAACCCATTTGCCATCTGCATTCTGATAGGCAGAACACATTACACCGTAAGGGTCGTTGTAGCCTTCCTCTATCTGCTTTCCATCGGCAGAAGTGGTAGCGATATCGTAGCGCTGGGCACCAGGACGGATAAAGCGGGAATAGTTGCCGAGTGCCCACATCAGCTTGGAATCTACAGCCCAGCCGCTCTTCCAGCCATCTTTGCTGTAGATGCGGATGAGACCATCGCGATAGTCACCGCCTGCAGAACGCCACCAGCTCCAGCTCTCGGCATTGGCATATACCAGGTCGTGATGGATGACACGAGCCACATAGAGGGCTGTCTTCATCGAGAAGTCGTAAGGGGTTCCGCCGCCAATCTCCTCGTCGTTGCCCATGATGCAGAGTTCTGTTTGCCAAAATTTGATATTCTTCTGCTTGCAAGCCTCTCTTATCTTCATTCTGATTTCCCTCATGTATGGGATAGGGGTATTGGTCCAGTAACTGTGAGCGCCGATGAGAGGGAGGAGTTGCTTCACGTTGCCCACATAGGTCTGCGTACTGTCCTTGGTAAAGAAGGAGTTGATTTCGTAGCCTCGCTGCCAATCGGCCATGTGTGTACCGAGCATGCAGCGATAGTCACTCGATTCATTGATGAGAATCTCGGTATTGAGTTTGTTCTTTAACAATGCTTTGCTTACCTCTCTGGTCACCTTGGCGAATTCCCTGTTGGTTGCAGGGGTTCCTTCCTGCTTGGGTCCTGTCCAGTTCCAATGTCCATCCGCTTCGTTGATAGGGCTGATATAGTTGAAGTGGATGCCATCATGCTCTTCGATGCCTTTGAGAGATGTGGCGATGAACTTTCCGAATTTGCCGTAGCTGTCATCCTTCAGGTTGATGGTACCGCCGCGCCCTGTGTTGGTTGCGAGTCCGTTCTTGGTGTAGAATACGGGTGCAGAGTTGCAGAAGGCGAGGAAATAAGGCACGCCTCTCTGCTTGGCGAGTTTCAGGAACTTGCGCTGTCCTGCCTGTTTGCTCCAGTTGTAGGTGCCGTCAGCATTGAGAAAGCATTGGGTTCTTGTGCCCGGCTGAATCTGCGAAGCCTCTCCCTGTTCCTCGCTTCCGGCTCCCAGATTAAATCGCCAGATAGACAAGCCGATGCCTTTAGGTTTGCCTTGCGCATCATTCTCGGTAGAGAAGAGCCAGTCGGCAATCTGTTCCTGCTGCTTCTCGGGCCATAGTCCGAGAAACTGCATACTCCAGGCATCGCTGGCACCGAAGTGCTGGATGTGCTGTTCCGGACTTTGGGTAAGGATGGTATATCGGGTAGTTCCATCCTGTGCAGCCTGTATGTTGAGACAGGTAATGAGTAATGCTGATAACGCACTGTATTTTATATATTTATGTACCATAATAGAATTTTGTGTTTGATGAGCTATTCAAAAGGCATATGGATGCCCCTACTGTTATTTAATCACGAATTTCTTGCCGTTTTGGATATAGATGCCCTTGGCGAGTCCTTCTGTAGAATCTGCATGCTTGCGAACCAGTTTGCCCTCAATGCTGTAGATGTCATCGCTGCCTGCCTGATCTGCTTTGATATGACTAATGCCGGTATTGATGGCCTCGTCGAAATCAATCACGATGGTAACAACACTCTTGGATGGGATGGCAATCAACTTATCCAGACTGAAATTACTCTTGATGTGCTTCAGGTTTTCTTTAGCTGACGTGCGGTAAACGTTGATGTCCTTGGCCGCGTTCTGTCCCTCAATATTGATGCGGACGCTGCTTTGTGTAGCCATCATGTTAACATATACCAAAACGCTGCGTTTGCCGTCGGGAGAAAGATAGGCAGAGCCCAGAAGCTTATTGAGATCTTCTTCCTTATTGGTGATATGGTCGATACGCTTGTAACCTGGACGGATGAAACGGCTATAGTTGCCGAGCACCCAGAGGTTGCTGTTGTCGGTGATGATACCGGCGGTTTGGATGTCGCCATAGCTCTCGTTGCTATTATCGCCCTGTGCATTCATTCTCAAGAGATAGAAACGGTTCTTCTGTCCCCATTTCTCTTGTGCGAAAGAGGTCCAGTAGCTCCAAGATGCCATATTGCCGTAGGTGAGGTCGCAGTGGATAAGCTTACCCATATAGAGCGAGATGTCCATATAGCTGGCAGCATCGTAACTGGAAGGGAAGCCTGCTGATGTGGATGGCTCCTTATCGAGCATGCTCCATTCGGTTTGATATACATCGAGATCATATTCCTTAGCCTTGTTCCATACGTTCTGGCGGATGTCCTTCAGATCGGCATTCGTGCCGAAAGTCCAGTAGCTATGACCAGCGATGGCTCTTTTCAGGTTTTTCAAGTCGCCGATGTAAGTACTGCTGTTGCTGGCATTGAAGAATGCCTCTATCTGATTGTTGGCTCTCTTCTCGGTTCCATCTTGATAGAGTGCCTTCCATTGGCATGCCTCCGGCAAGAGTATCTGGGCAGAGAGTCCCTGCTTGGTAATGCTCTTGTCCAACTCTCGTGCGAGCTTGGCGATGCACTCGTTGGTCCATGGTGAACCTTCCTGACCTTCTGTCCAGTCGTATTGTGGCTCGTTTACTGGGTCGATGAGGGTTATGTTGTAGCCTTCGTCGGTGAAGTGCTTGGTTGTGGTCGTGAGGAAATCAGCAAAGTCGGCATAGTGATTATCTGAGAGATTGCTCCCGTTCACACCCTTGTTGGCGTATGCCTTGCCGTTTTTGGTAAATTGTACTGGGGCTGAATTGGAGAAGAGCAGGAAATGATCGACTCCATATTTCTTGGCTTGCTGCATGAAGTACTGTTGACCTGCCGACTTGGTCCAGTCGTAATTGCCCTTGGCATCCAGAAAACAGTAGCCACGTCGAGTGATATCTTCGATACCGCTTTCACTGCCTTGTTCTGCAGAACCGGCACCCAAGTTAACGCGCCACATAGAGAGACCGATGCCTTCCGGATTGCCATCGGCATCCATTTCCTGACTGAAGAGCCATTTCGCCGACTTTTCCTTTTCAGTATTGCTGAAATATTTGCCTACAAAATCGGCTGTCCAACAGTCGCTTGAACCGAAGTCTGCTATGGTCTGGTAGCAGATATTGGGATTTACGGTGACCGTGTATGAAGATTGCGCATGTAAGTTGGCTGTCATCATCAAGGCAGCTGTGAGGCTGAAGATGGATGTTTTATTAATTTTTCTGAGGCTCATATATAATAAGGTATATAGTTTATGAATATTTTAATGAGCGAAAGGGGGCAGAACAAGATATTTGCCCTGCCCCCTTGATATTTTAGTTGTAACCTTCGTTCTGCTTGATGGTTCCGTTACTCATAGTGATTTCTGAGTTAGGGATGGCAAAGAGAAGGTCGCGAGGTGCCTGGAAGTTGATTCCTTCGTTGCTGTTTTCCTGCTGATTGGTGGTCTCGTATGGGTCGGTAGATTCCTCCATGTTATACTTCACGAAGGTACCGTTAGGACCGAATACGTGTTCCATCATCGTCTTTCCATCATCCATCTTCCAGCGGCGCAGGTCGTCGAGGCGGGTTCCCTCAAGTGCCAGCTCCAAGCGGCGCTCTGCGCGGATGGCATCACGAAGGGCTGTGCCTGTGGCAGTAACTTCTGGAAGTTGAACACGCTGGCGTACCTTGTTGAGTGCCCACTGTGCCTCACTGTCGTGATTGAGAGCATTCTCAGTCTCTGCATACATCAGCAGCACCTCTGCATAGCGGAGCAAGCGGATGTTCATTGGATTGTGAGGTGCATCGTATGGACTAGGACGTCTATTCACTGGGATGAAGAGCTTCATGTTGCAACGGCCAGACTTATGCTTGCTGGCAGAAATAACGTATGGGTTGTCTTCATTCCAGGTTGGGTCGCCAGGAACATCTGTCTGTCCATCGTGAAGGATTGTATAGCGAAGTCGAATCTCATCTCCTGCATCCTCGAAAGCCTTTTCCAGGTTACTGGTAGGAAGACCCCATGACCAACCTGCGTCGTCACGTGAACCAACCAAGACTGAGTAGCGCTCACCCAGAGAATACTGTGTATCATCGCTGGTCTGAATCTCGAAGAGACTCTCCTTGCCATTGTTGTAGTCGATGTTCCAAACCTGGCTGAAGTCATCCATCAGTTCATATTCCGGTGTTCCGCTGGCATGAGAGCCACGGCAGGTGAGTTCCTGCAGGATAGGCTCAGCTTCTGCATACTTGCCCTGGTAGAGATATGCCTTTGCCAACATACCCTTGGCTGCACCGCTGGTAGCACGACCGATATCGCTGGTTGATAACTCTGCCTTCTTTGGAAGATCGGCGAGGGCATCCTTGAAGTCCTGCTCAATCTGAGCGTAGGTTTCAGCTGTGGTAGCTCGGGTGATACCCTGAACCTCTGAAGGCATCTTGAGTGACATTACCAGTGGCACACCGCCAAAATTCTTCACCAGTTCGAAGTAGTAGAAACCGCGGAGGAACTTAGCCTCGGCAATCAGGCGCTTCTGATACTTCTCGTCGTTGAATTTCAGCTGTGCAATCTTTTCGATGGCAATGTTGCACTGGGTGATACCCTTGTAGCGATACTGCCAGAAGTTCTGTACGGCATTACCCAAGTCGATGGTGTTGCCGGTAAACATGGCTGCTACTCTATATTCACCCGGGTCCTGTGTGGTGTTACCCATCCAGCAATCATCGGTGGTGATGTTGCAGAGGTTGTAGAATTTGTAAATCTGCCACCAGTCATCGCATGCGATGAAGTTATAGCAACCGGTAATCTGCTTTTCGCACTCTTCCTCGGTAGTGAAGTAGTTCTCCATGTCTTGCTGACCGCGGATAGGCTCCTCAAGGAAGTCGGAGCAAGATGTCAAGCCCATGGTCAAGGCAGAAGCCAAGGTCAAACCTATGATATATCTTTTCATAATCTTGTTTCTTATTTTAATGATTACATATATTATAATAATGTATATTCCCTGCGATTAGAAGCTCATGTTCAAACCAAAGAGGAAGGTACGTGGGTTAGGATAACCTGTGTAGTCGATACCAGCCTCTGTAACACTGCTACCCATTGATGCTGCTTCTGGATCTGCACCAGAGTAGTTGGTGATGGTAAAGAGGTTCTGAGCTGAGAATGACAAACGCAAGTTCAGCTTGTTGTTGAACCACTGCTTAGGCAATGTGTAGCCAATCTGGAGCAACTTGCAGCGGAAGTAAGAACCATCCTCTACGAAGAAGTCGCTTACTCGCTTGTAGTTCATGTTGGAATCATTGACAGAGAGGCGAGGGAATTCTGCACCAGTGTTGTCGGTTCTCCAGGTCTTGTCGTAAGTGCCGGCATATACATTCTGACCATCGGTTCCTGCATAGCGACCGATGTTCTTGTTGAAGATGTCGTTGCCGATGGTTCCGTAGAAGTTGGCTACGAGGTCGAAGCCCTTGTATGCTGCATTCAGGTTCAAACCTACCATGAGGTCTGGGAATGGATTACCGATATGAGTCTTATCGTTGCTGTCGATGACGCCATCATTATTCAAATCCACGAAGCGGAGGTCACCTGGCTTGGCATTTGGCTGCAATGACTCGCCATGCTCATTGGTGTATGATTTCACCTCTGTCTCGTTCTGGAAGATACCTGCTGTCTTGTAACCCCAGAACTGGCTGAGTGATTCGCCCTCGGCATTGCGAACGATGTAGTCGCCGCTGAATCCACCTGTCCAGATGTAATCACCATTCAATTTCACAGCCTTGTTCTTTACCTGAGAAAGGTTCAGACCTACGCCGTAGGTGAAGTCCTGGATATGGTCGTTCCAGTTGATGCCAAGTTCCCAACCTGTAGCCTTCATCTTACCTACGTTTTCCCACATCTGTCCGTTCCACATAGGGTAACCGAGGATGAGGAGGTTGTCTTTCTTCATCAGCATATCGTGAGATGTCTTTTCGAAGTAATCTGCTGTAATCTTCAGGCGGCTCTGGAGAAGAGCGAGGTCAAGCCCCACGTTCCAGTCCTCCACGGTTTCCCACTTCAGGTTAGTGTTTCCGATACCGCTCACGGTAGAACCGATGATGCGGTTTGGAGTTCCACCGAATACATAGGTTGTTGTACCGATAGAGCTGAGGTATGCCGAGTTGTCGATATTCTGGTTACCAACCTTACCCCAACCAGCACGGATCTTGATGTCGTCGAATACCTTCTGGTTCTTCATGAACTCCTCGCCGGTAAGGCGATAAGCTCCAGATACAGATGGGAAGGTAGCCCACTTGTTGTCCTTGGAGAACTTGGAAGAACCATCCACACGGATAGATGCTGTGAGGTAGTACTTCTCTGCATAGTTGTACATCACACGTCCCAGGTAAGATACCAGTGAAGTGAAGCTGTCGGTACCCGTAGCTGCTGGGTTCTTGGTTCCTGAGCTAGGGTAGCGCAGAGACTCATCATTATTTGGAATATTCTCTGAGTAAGCATTAGCCCAGTAGTCCTGGAAGCGCTCCATAGTGTAACCGCCCATCAAGTTGATGTTATGTTTCTTGTTGAGGGTTGTCATGTAGTTCACGGTATTGGTCCAGTTCCAGTCCACCCAGTTCTCCATCTTTCGGGTAGCGTTGTTGTTTGGGTTCTGCTCCAGGTTGTCGATGAAGAAGTTTACGTTGAACGAATCTGTTCTGCGGAAGCGGGCGTTCAAGCCGAATGCAGATTTGATGGTCAGTCCCTTGATAGGGGTGAGGCTTACGTATGGAGTTGCGAGCAATCCATATTCGCTGGCACCAGAGTCCATACGAGCCATCGTTGCTACAGGGTTATACTCCTGGTTGTTGTGAGAACGCTCATAGTTGCTGTATGGATTGCTGGTCCATTCACTCTCAGCACGCATTACCGGAGTTGTTGGGTCCATCGCCATGATGGCACTCATCAGGTCTGGTGTGTCATCCCACTGCTCGTAGCGAGGAGTGAAGTCAACACCTGCCTTGACAATCTTATTGAAATTGTATTCGGTAGAGAAACGTGCAGAGAGTTTCTGCCACTGACCTACCTTGTACTGAGAGTCCTGCTTGTAGTAACCGATGCTTCCTGAGTAGATCATCTTGTCGTTACCGCCAGAGAAAGAAAGGTCGTAGTTCTGCTGTACGGCAACATCGTTGATACATTCTTTCCACCAGTCGGTATAGGTGTCAGCACTTCCCTTGAAAGGAGATACGTTGCCATCGTTGGTATAACGGGTGTCGTAAACCTGCTTGTACTCCTGTGAGTCTGCCATATTCTGCTTCTTCAGCGTCTGGAGACCTACGGTGGCTGTTACATTGAATTTGGCATCACCCTTCTTGCCTTTCTTGGTGGTAATCAAAATCACACCATTCGAAGCACGGGTACCATAGATGGCAGATGCAGAGGCATCCTTCAATACCTGCATACTCTCGATGTCGTTCTGGTTGAGGAAGTTGATGTTGTTACCTACAGGCATACCATCTACAACGTAGAGAGGGTCTGAACCATTCACGGTGGTGACACCACGGATGATGACACGAGGTGAAGCACCAGGACCACCGGCACCACTGATCTGTACACCGTTTACCTGACCCTGGAGGGCATTCATTACGTTACCGGTAGAGAGCTTTTCCAGCTTATCGCCCTTGATAGCTGAGATGGAACTGGTGAGGTCACCCTTCTTTACCTGACCGTAACCGATGACTACCACCTCGTTCAAGTCGTTGGCATCGTCCTTCAATACGAAGTTGATCTGTGAACGGTTGCCGATTTTCTCTTCCTGGTTTGCCATACCTACGTATGAGATAACGAGGGTAGCGTTCTTGTCGGCATCGATGGTATAATGACCATCCAGGTCGGTAACAGCACCTTTGTTGCTACCTTTCACCTTGATGTATGCTCCAATAACTGGTTCGTTGTTGCTGTCCACGACAGTACCCGTCACTTTCACGCTCTGAGCGTTCATATTGAGGGCAAAACTGGTTGCCATGGCTGCTATGATATATTTCTTGTTCATATTACTATGTTTCTAATATTCTAGATGACTGTTCTTTCACACGTGTTATACTATTTGATAGGGATGATGCGAGAACGCAAGAGAGCGTAGTCGAACTCGAAGAGATACTTTCCTGTAGCAGGAACCTTTACCTTCTTCATATTGTCACCGCCGTTGAGCTTGTTGGCCTCGTTCTCATCCGAACCGTCGAAGCGCCAGAATGGCTCTGGCCACCAACCCCACCAGTGGGTCTGGCTGATGGTGAATTCAATTTCGTCACCTGCCTTGAGGTTCATTTCGCGATAGAGGCGATATGGGTTGTTCTTGTCTTGATTCAGGATGAATGCACCTGCGTTCTGATTGGTTGTCCATTCGCCGCCTCCCTCTGGCAAGTAGCCCTTACCTGCCAGACAAATCTGTGCAGGCTGTGCGCCAGAACCGTCGTTGAAGTCAACCGTGGTAGAACCATTGAGGGTCATCTTCTTGGTTGTAGGAGTATATTCCTCTACCTTGTATTCACCTGTGATGATGTTGAAGTTGATTTCGTAGTAACCCACCTTTTCCAAGATGATAGGCTTTGCATCGCTAGCCTTGCGGGTGAGCAAACCTGTCTTCTCGTCAACACCGAAGCAGAGAGGAACGAAATCGGTCTTCTGTGGTATGAAGCGTATGCCTGTGCCTGGCTTCTGGTTGTAGTAGCGGGCACGATACTGGAATTCGCCTACGTGATCAATCAGCATTGGCACACCGTAAACATCACTTGTCAGTTCTGCTGGTGAGTTGACGTCTGCAAGATACATCTTCTCAAAGTCAACCAAGTCGCTGACGATAATGGTGCTCTTCTGCTCGGTCATGTTGTCCATACCGTCATATACCTTGATGCTCATCTCGTAATCGGCATCATCTGATGGGAATGTATATTCCTCGCTGTATTCGTATTCTGTACCAGAGAGTGTTACCTCGTCGTGCTTGTTGATGCCAGGAATATCAATGACCAATTTCTTCAACGACTTGTTGTCGGATACGGCAACATTGAGCAGGAGTGTTGGGTCTTCCTTCATCACGTTCACCTTATTAGATGGTGCAACTGTAAATACCGGGAAGGTGAAGTCGCCGTCACCCTTGATGGTGATACTGGCTGTTGATACTTTTCCCACCACGTCTTCAACGGTCACCTCCAACGGAAAGCTGGAGTTGTCGGTCCAGTCGTCTGCAGGAGTATAAGCATAGTCGAGATTATACTCATGGAGCAGGGAATCTTTGTAGATGTCGAGCAGATTGATGGTCTTGTCAAGGAGCATTCCCTCGTTCTTGAGTCGGATAGACTTGATACCGTCGGCATCGCTGATCTTACCTGTGATGTTAAAGGTACGTCCTGGTTCTGCATGAATCAGGTCTGATGTTAATGAAATCGTTGGATTCTGACCATCCACTGTAGGATAATCATCATCGCTACTGCATGCCTGGAATGTGAATCCACCCAAAGCAATCGCAGCCCATAGAAGGGCATTCTTTAGATTAAATGGTTGATGTGCCATAAGACATTCTTTTTGGTTTTATATTTTATTATTTTGTTTATTATGCGTTAGCTGAGTAACTTTGCGTTAGTTGAGTAACTTTGCGTTAGTTGAGTAACTTTGCGTTAGTTGAGCAACTTTCGTATTGTTTATTCGGCTGCAAATGTACGGCGATTATTAAGAATTGATGGAGAAAAAACATTCAAATGGGGGGTATAAATCGTGCACAGAAAGATTTGTGTCGCTGTTTTTGATGTTTTTTAGCTTGTTTCTTGCCTGATTTTAGGAGCTTTTTGTTAATTTTGCAGCAAATTGAAAATTAAAAACCATATAGCTTTGATGAATATGATAGAAATAAAAAAGACACTTTTTGCGGTCTTCATCTGTGTGATGGGGCATATTGTTGCCTTGGCTCAGAAGTATCAAGTCAGACCATTGGACTTGGAGCAGGGCTTATCGTGTAATTATGTTTTAAGCATAGCGCAAGATAAATATGGCTTTCTTTGGTTTGCTACCGAAGAAGGATTGAATCGGTTTGATGGTAATAGCTTCTTTACCTATTACAAGCAAAGAGACAGACAGGGCATCTCCAGCAGTGAGTTGAACTGTGTGATTGATGATGCCAAGGAACCTGTTGTCTGGATTGGAACCAAGAATGATGGTCTCAATTCCTTTAACTATCAAACAGAAGAATGGCATAGCTATAAGCATGACGGCAAGAATCCTTCCAGCATTGCAACGAATGATATTACGCATATCACACCCTCTGCCAATGGTAAACTCTGGATTACCACCTATTGGAAAGGTGTAGAACTGTTTGATCCCGAAACCAAGAGGTTTGTGCATTTTGATAAAAATCGCGTGAAAGGTTTGCCGGACAATCAATTGTGGTGTGTGCTCGATTTGGGAAATGGCAATCTTTTGGTGGGACATGTCAAGAGTGGATTATCCATCATAGATACCCAACGTTTAACTGCCCGGAATTTTAAGCACAACGACCAAGACATCTTCTCTATTTCGGGTAACGAGGTGATTTGTCTGTATCGCGACAAAAAAGGAACGATATGGATCGGTACTAATGTGGGTATAGATATCTACGACTCACTTAGCCAGCGATTTCTGCATGTAGCGGATCAAACCATCAAGAATCATCGTATTTTTGATTTCTGTGAATTGCCGGATGGTAATATGCTTGTAGCAACCGAGCAGATGGGTATAGCTGTATTGGATGTTGCCAATAAGTCATTTACTGCAAGTACTCAGATATCATGTTCTTTCATCAGCGAGGGTTTTAGCGATTTTAATCTTACGGGTAATAGTGTGCGAAGCCTATTGCTTGATAAATATAATAATGTATGGGCAGGATTTTATGGTAGCGGCATCAATTTCCTGACTCAATCTGTTGCGCCATTCAGTACCATTCGGGCTGGTGTTCCTGATCAGCTGGAACGACTCACGGAGAAATCTGTGATGGGATTGGCTTTTGATAAGAAAGGGCAGCTATGGGTAGGTACAGATGGAAAAGGATTGAATGTTTTCTCGCCAGAAAGAAAACGATTGGCTACCTATGAACATGAAGGTGGCAGTATCGTGACAGCTGCAACTCGGGATAGTTATGGTAATTTGTGGTTTGGATCTTTCTATCAGGGGGCTACCGTAAAGATGGCAGGTGGAGGATTCCGCAAGGTTTTGCCAAATGCGCATGAAGATGTCAGATGTTTCTATGAAGATGACAAGCAGCAGATGTGGATAGGTACTTCTCATGGTATCTATGTGGTTGATATCAAGCGGATGAAGGTGGTAAATAATTATCATCTTGGCAATGATATGGTACGTGCCATCTGTATGGATGCCCGGCATAGAGTCTGGGTGGGCTATTTCGACATTGGCATTGAGGTGTTTTCGCCTCAAATGAAGCGGATCAAGTCGTTTAATTCAACTAAGGGTGAAAAGGAATATATTCCTTCCAATGCGGTGAATCATCTGATGCGCGATTCCCAAGGGCGTATTTGGGCAGCTACCAACGAGGGAGCCATCTGCTTGGATGTAAAGCATCAGGATAGACACGTGATTTATGACCAGAGACAGGGAATGAACAATATCCATGTGCGTGCCATTATAGAAGATGAGATGCATAACATCTGGATGAGCACCAATCGTGGTATCAGTTGTTTAAAGGCAGGACAAGCTGGTAGGTTTATCAATTTTAATGAGAAGGATAATGTTGTTAAGGCTAATTTCAACGATGGCAGTGTGGCTCGTTCCGAGCAGGGGATTATCTATTTTGGTTCGGCTCAGGGATTATGCTGTTTCTTGCCAAGACAAGTCTTGTCTGTCAACCGGGCTCCTAAGACGATTATTACTTCGTTGCGGCTGATCCGTGGAATAGAGCAGCCTGATAGTGTCATCAATCTTGCCATGCGCAACCATATCTCGTTGGCGTATGATGAGAACTCCTTTTCGGTAAATTTTACCGTGCAGAATTTTGCCATGGAGAATTATGTGGAGTATAGCTATAAGCTCTCTGGTTTGCAGGATGATTGGATTACAGCTCAGAATGGAACGATTACTTTACGCGATATTCCACCAGGAACCTATCAGTTGCAGGTACGAACTCGCTTGCATAACCAGCCATGGTCTTCTGAAATAGCCGAGTTTACCATCACCGTTCGGCCTCCGTTCTGGCTTTCATGGTGGGCTAAGTTGTGCTATACCTTATTCGTTTTTGCGATAGTGTATCTGGCTTTGAGAACATATCAGCGTCATCTCCGCCTGAAATTCCAGTTGAAAGCAGAAAAGGTGAACCATGAGAAGGAACAGAAACTCAACGAGGAGCGCCTGCGCTTCTTTACTAATATCACTCATGAACTCCGCACTCCGCTTACGCTGATTCTCGGTCCGCTCGACGACATCTCGCATTCGTCTGATATTACGAAGGCTGTGAAGCATAAGCTGGCGGTGATACATCAGAGTGCGGTGAGATTAAATGAACTGATTACTCAGATATTGGAATTCAGAAAGACGGAGACCGACAACCGTCGGCTTCGTGTAGTGAAGGCAAACGTAGTGGATGCCGTGCATGAGGTTTCTTTGAAGTACGAGGAACTGGCGCAGAAGCCTGACGTAGCCATCAGGTTTGTGGCTCCAGAGAATCCAATCTTGATGTATATCGACAAGGAGGTCATCGCCATTATCTTGGATAATCTGGTATCGAATGCCATCAAATATACCGATCAGGGTAATATTGATATCAGTGTGGAGCGTCGTCGCAGCGGGGAACGTCATCTGGTGGATATCACGGTGAGTGATACGGGCCATGGCATCTCAGCAAAGGCATTGCCGCATATCTTCGATCGCTATTATCAGGAGAATGGAACCCATCAGGCTTCCGGCACAGGTATCGGTCTCTCGCTGGTCAAGAAGTTGGTGACCCTGCATCATGGTGAGGTGAAGGCAGAAAGCAATCTGGAGCAGGGTACCAGTTTCATCGTCACTCTGGATGAGAATGAAATCTATCCCGAAGCCTTGCGGGGTGATGAGAATGCTTCAGCTAAATTGCAGGGTAATAATGCTGCATCCGATGTCCTCAATTCTGAGGAAGCCGTGCTCAGTGTGGAGAATGGCAAGCTGTTGCTCCTCGTGGTAGAGGACAATAGGGAGATTCTCGACTATGTGGCAGAATCGTTTATTGATGAGTTTGATGTGTTGAAGGCTGGTGACGGTCGTGAAGGATTGGCGTTGGCATTGGATAAGGTGCCTGACGTGATCATTTCAGATGTTATGATGCCGAATATGGATGGCAATGCCATGTGCAGAGCCTTGAAGAAAGATGTGCGCACCAGTCATATTCCTATCATTCTTCTTACGGCGAAGGATTCTTTCGAAGCCAAGGAGAAGGGATATGATTCGGGAGCCGATTCGTATATCACCAAACCTTTTACGCATAAGCTCTTGCGTAGCCGAATCCTTAACCTCTTGCAGCAGCGCCGACGCGACAAGATGCTGATACAGGAATCGAAGGAAACCAATTTGGCACAGAAGAAAGAGCAGTTGAGGGAAGCGCTCAATAAGGTAGATCAGGAATTCTTTGACAAGTTGAATAAGCTGATCGAAGAGAATATCAGTGGTGATGTGGATGTTAACCTGATAGCCAGTAACTTGGCGGTAAGTACCAGTACGCTCTATCGCAAGATGAAGGCGCTCACGGGTATATCTACTAACGAATATATCCGCAAGTATAAGATGCAGTATGCCGAGCATTTGCTTCTGGAGGGCAAGTATAGCATCAGTGAAATCTCCTTTATGGTAGGTATGAACAGCGTGGCTTATTTCCGCCGGTGTTTTAAGGCTGAATATGGGGAGATACCTTCTGAATATCTCAAGAAATTGCAGAATATGTAATATTGGTATGGCACAAATATCTTGATTTGCGCTGGTTGAATACTCAATAATAGGGATTTTAAGAGAAAGGGAAGAAAATCTTTGGGTTTTCTTCTCTTTTCTCGTTTTAATATCGTATCTTTGCAGGCGAAATCAAATTGTAACAGAAATGATCAAGTCAATGACGATAAATATAGGCTATCAGGCCAAGAAAGATAACGCTGGTGGGAATGGACTCATCGGTAACATCGACGTACAGACACCTTGCGGACAAGGTGTATAAAAACCCGGGCACAAACGTGTTCGGGCTTTTTTTATCCCCCTATATATAATAAGGTGGAAATTGCCTATATATAATTAAGGTGGAAATTGACTGGTTTAGAAGAATGACAGTGTGTACAATTATATATATTTATTAACTTATAAAATAAAGGATAAACGAAAATGATGAAAACAGAATGGAGAGGTTTCAAGGGAAACCAGTGGCAGAGTGAAGTGAATCTTCGTGATTTCGTTCAGAACAACTACACTAGCTACGACGGCGATGAGTCGTTCCTGGCAGAACCTACTCAGGCTACCAACACCCTTTGGGGTATGTTGAAGGAACTCCAGAAAGAGGAGCGTGCCAAGGGTGGTGTGCTCGATATGGAGACCGAGGTGGTTTCTGGATTGACAGCTTACGGTGCTGCCTATATTGGCGAGGGTACTAAGGAGTTGGAGAAGGTAGTTGGTCTGCAGACCGATAAGCCTTTGAAGCGTGCCTTCATGCCTTACGGCGGTATCAAGATGGCAGAGCAGGCTTGTACTACATACGGCTACCAGCCATCAGAGAAGCTGCA
>ERZ1035014.222-NODE-222-length-30181-cov-15.847640_pt1 | contig 30181 bp, 48 predicted proteins | sample MGYA00520620_ERZ1035014 | MGnify/ENA primary metagenome ERZ1035014 (study PRJEB33766, sample SAMN09781744) | gut metagenome | biome: gut microbiome | host: Homo sapiens | place: Madagascar | study: EMG produced TPA metagenomics assembly of the PRJNA485056 data...
TATCTTCTCTAATTTCAATGGTACTAGTGGAGATGTTGATGTATTAACACATGAACAAGGTACACGATGATACCAACCTATAGCAGTATAATATCAAGACTGATACCATCTTCCTTAGTTTTCTTGTAATAAATGACTTTTATAAAGGTTTTTAAAAACCTATTTTTTGTTTTTGCAGAGATTGAATCATCGTTCAACATATCCAGTGCTTTATGCAATGTTATTATTTTTTCTTCAAGATCACACTCGGAGTGCATCTCTTTTTTTGTATTCTCAATAGCAACAATTAATCTTTCTTTTTCTTCTTCCAATGCTTTCTTTCTGCTCAGAAACATATCTGTGGTATAAAGTCCACTTTCTAAATATTCACATATACTATTCATCTTTTTATCTATTTCTTCAAAATTCTTTGTTAAACTATTAAGTAGAGTCTGCTTGGCTTCATTATCTGCTGGTGTTTCTTCCCTATATTTCACCTCGAAGTCATGCAGATGTTTTTTTAATCCTTCAACGATTGCATCATTTATTTCATCGTATCGATGCGATATATTTCCACAGTTAAAGCTATTTCTGCATTTATACCTGTCTACACGCTTGCATGTATTGCTATAAGGTACGATCATGATAGCTTTACCGCAGATACCACACTTCATTAATCCTGCATACATATTCTTTAATTCGTGACTGGTGTTCTCTTTGGTGTTGCTTCCAAAGCGTTCTTGTGCTTTTTCAAATGTATCTGCATCAATCAACGCTTCATGTTTTCCATCTACTACATCATAGTTCTTGTTTCGAATTCTTTTCTTTATGAGTTTGCCATTTTCAACCACTTTAACAGTGGATCTATTACCTATTTTCAACTTGCCAATATATACAGGATTCTGAAGCATCTGAGATACAACGCATGATTCAAATGGCTTTCCATTTCTAGTGCGAGCACCTAACGCATCTAGTTTATGTGCTACTCCATTGCAACCAAGTCCATCATTAAACAGTTTGAATGCAAGTTTAACATATTGTGATTCTGTTTCATTCGGCACTAAAGTCCAGTCTTTATTGATGCGTACCTTATCATATCCGTATGGGGGTATGGAATGAACGTAGTTCCCACGTCTGGTACTTGCCTTTCTTCCACGTTCAAGTATTTCTTTAGTATAGTCCAAGAAATCAGAGCCTCTTGAAAGTTCCATCTCAAACAGTTTTCTATCGTACTTGTCGCTTAGATCATAAGTCTTTGGTGGTGTAACTACTAGCGTATTGGTGTATCTAAACAGATGTTCAACTGTTCCGCAATCTAACATATCACCACGTGTCAGTCTCTGTGGTTCAATTACTAGTACACCCTTAATATCGCCACTTTCTATACTTTTGAACAATTCGTTGATCATTGGTCTGTCATCGATAGTTTCACCGGATACTACTTCTCTATAGATATCTTCTTCTGGAATATGATATTTAAAGTTACGCAATGCGTATTCCTGAAGCTGTATCTCATGCTTAGACAATACCTCTTCTACATTTTCATTTGGATCATCTTGTCTGGACTTTCTCAAGTACATTAAATATTCAGACATTATTTATCACCTCGCTTAGAAACAATAAACTGTGCGTAGCTTATCAATTCATCCAATTCTTTTTCATTGAAATTCAGCTCGCCGACTTTATCAATCCACTTATTAACCATTTCTTCTTTTTGAGTTGGTTCGTCACACCATCCAGCTAACTTTTTAGGTGGTACATCTAATACTTTTGCTATTTTCATAAGTTGCTTTACATCAAGTGCTAATTCACCACGTTCATATCGTGATACGTTTCCTTCAGACATTCCAATTCGTTCACCTAATTCTTTCATAGTTAAATGCTTTAACTTTCGATATTTTCTAATTCTATTTCCAACATCAGAATTATAATTTTTATCTAACATTTTTTTCACTTCCTTTTCTTATCTTTATAATATAGAAAAATTGCACAAATTACAAGAAAACTTTAAAAGCTTTCAAAAAAACTTGTAAAAATGTATTGCAAACTTGAAGAAAATTCCTATAATAGAAGATGTAACTTGTAATAGTTGCAAGAAAGGAAAGGAAGAATAACAGATGAAGAAAGACAAACTCAGAGGAAAGATTGCTGAAAAAGGTGTTACTCAATCACAGTGTGCTGACAAGTTAGAGATTTCTCTTCAAGCTTTCAACGCTAAACTAAATGGTAATGTTGAATTCAAACTTGATGAAGCTAACGTACTTGGAGACTTTTTGAAACTAACTTCAGATGAAAAAATAGATATTTTTTTAAGCTGAAACTTGTAAAAATTGCAAGCATGAAGATAAAAGTAAATATCACTGGGCATCCAGCACACATTGAAGAAGCACTAAAGAAGTTTGCTGCACAGGCAGAAAAAGAAAAGGGACTAAAAAGTCCCTATCGAGAAAGAGGTATTTCTCGCACATGTGATAATCCACTCTCACAAGATTATCACTCCAATTTTATTACAGAAAAGGAGTTCAAAAGATGAAAAGAAAAAGACACCTTAATCCATGCATTAAATTCACATTGGAAGTACTTTGCGGTTTATGCATTGGAATCATGTTCATTTCAGCAATGTTTATGAACAACACTACACAGCTAGATCGCTACACAGATGCATCATATGTATCTGCAAAGGCTTGGTAAAGGAGAAAGAACAATGAAAGAAAATATCGTTTGCATTACTAGCAAAGAGTACAGTGACCTGCTTTATACCAAATATGACTATGACAACGCCCGTATTGATTTCTTCGACATGAAGAAAAAAGCAGATGCTTTAAAAGAAGAAGTTGCTATGCTGAAAGATTTATATCTTGATACGATTTGCAATCCATGGGATATCAAGGCTTGGAAGCTTGAAGACCTAACAGACTTAACCAGCTATCGCTTTCCGTTCAAACTGAAAGACTTGAAAGAAGCAGGTATCAGCGTTGAGTACGCTATCGACTGGATTACACAAAAGAAAAAACAATTCGATGCTGAGAAAGACGAGGATGAATGATCTATGAAAATTACTATCACTAAAGGCAAAGTAAAGAGAGCAGTACGTACTATCGTTTATGGAGTTGCTGGAGTTGGTAAATCAACTTGGGCATCCAATATTCCAGATGCGTTATTCATTGATACAGAATCCGGTACGGATTCAATGGATGTTGCAAGACTTCCAAAGCCGGAAACATGGTCTGATCTACAAGAAGAGCTTGATTTCGTCATCTCAGAAAAGCCATGCAAGACACTCGTTATCGACACAATCGATAGAATCGAAACATTACTAATCAGCGATACAGTCGGCAGAGATGGCAAGCAGTCTGTAGAAGATTACGGATACGGCAAAGGCTATGTTCTGATTCAAGAAAGATGGCAGAAGGAATTCCTATTCAAATTGGATCGTATTATTGCAGTAGGAATCAACACAGTTCTGATCGCACACTCTGTATCTAGAAAAATCGAAACTCCAGAAGAAACAGCATTTGATCATTGGGAGTTGAATCTATCACGTAAGGTTGCACCAATCACGAAAGACTGGGCGGATATGGTTCTGTTCTGCAACTTTGATATGACTATCGTTGATACTTCAACCAATTCAAACGTAACCAAACGCAAAGCCGTAGGCAATGCAAAAAGAAAGATTCATTGCAATCAGAAACCACAGTATGATGCAAAGAACAGATACGGATTAGCAGATAGCTATGATATGTCATTCGAACCATTCAAAGATATCTTTGATGGCAAGGTCGAACGTAAAGAAGATCTTACAGAGTTAGACATCAATGCACCAAACACAGGTATCGTTGATGAAAAGAATCCAATCGAGCAGAGTCTGCAAACAATCTTGATCACTGAATGTGCAAAAAGAAATATTACAAAAGAGCAACTTGATTCATGGATGGTTGCATCTGGTAGACCATCATTAGAAACAGCATCAAACAACATGCTTGCAAGCATGATAGATAACATTGACGTATTAGTCGGACAGATTATTAAAGGAGGAACTAACTAATGTCTATTTGGGATGTACAGATTACAGGTGAAGAACAGTCACCAAATGATTATCCAATCGCAAAGCCTGGAACTTATGAGTTTGAGGTTACAAACGCAACTATGAAGGAATATATTCCAAAACAGGGAAGCAAGATTCCTAATTGTGCAGAATTAGATGTAACGCTCAAGTTTAAAGGTATCGCTGAGAATGGTAAGGATGTAACAGTATTCGACAGATTATTTTTTGCAGAATCAACGATTTGGAAAGCTACTGCATTTACTAAGTGCATTGGTATCTTCTACAAAGGGATGACGCCTAAGAATATTGCTAATGGCTGTATTGGAGAAGTTGGAACTGCTGAAATTGATATCCATGAATACAATGGGACAAAGTCTAACAGAGTAAAGAAGTATATTTGCAAAGATACGTCTACACCTAACAAGCCAATCGATATGGGTTCAGATTCAGACGAACTTCCATTCTAATGGATTGGAATAAATACATATTAGCTTTAGATCCAGGTACGACATATACAGGTTACTGCTTGCTAAGTCCAGAGTTAAGACCTATCAAATTTGGAAAAGAAAGTAACGATGATGTAATGAGGGTATCTTTAGATATCCTCTCAACCATCACGTTTAAACCTTGCATAGTGGTGATAGAACGTGTCGCATCGTATGGAATGGCAGTCGGTTCAGAAGTATTTGAGACATGTGAATGGATTGGAAGATACACGCAGGAACTTCAACGATACGCATCTATCGAATATGTTTATCGAAAAGATGAGAAACTGATGATATGCGGTAGTACGCATGCAAACGATGCAACGATAAAGAGAGCGTTAGCAGACAGGTTTGCATACGGTCAATCCAACTATGGAAAAGGGACAAAAAAAGAGCCTGGTTTCTTTTACGGATTTAAAGCGGATATATGGAGTGCATTTGCAGTCGGAGTTACTTATCACGATTTGAGAATGGAGAGACAGATGAATGAAAAACTTAAAGGAGTGGGCAATTGAATATGCTCAAAAAGGATTGGCAGTCTTTCCATTATGTGAAAGAGATAAAAGACCTACTACACGGAACGGATTTAAAGACGCCACTACAGATTTGAATCAGATATCTGAATGGTGGAAGCAGAATCCAAACTACAACATAGGAATTGCCACAGGAACAATATCCGGAGGATTGGTAGTAATTGATGTAGATCAAGACTCTTCAAAGGGTAAAGATGGGTTTGCGTCTATTACTGCATGGATGCGTGAACATGGCAAAGTTAACACCACTGCTGAGGTCAACACTGGAAGAGGTGGATTACATCTCTATTACAGAACTGATAAGCAGTTTGGAAACAGAACAAATTTATTGAAAAATGTGGATGTCAGAGCAGATGGGGGATATGTAGTAGCTCCACCATCCATACATCCAAATGGAAAGCCTTATCTGTGGAATGCAGAAGGCTATGGATGGGAGTATGGAATACAGACAGCCGGTCAAACTGTTATCGATTTGCTGAATTACAGTCCTAATCAGAATCAGCAATCATTCAAGGTTGAAGGTGATGTAATACCGGATGGAATGCGTACAGATACATTATTCAAGCTCACTTGTAGCTTGATTGATAAAGGACTATCCGAGAATGCAATAAAAGCCTCTGTACGAGCTGAAAATGATTCAAGGTGTAATCCACCATTAACAGATAAAGAGCTAGAGCAGAACGTATTCACAGCGTTTAAAAGAGGATATCAGCCAACACACTCATATCAATCGAACGGAGTAGAGCCGAGTAGAACGGAGCAGAACGAAGTAAAGCAAGAAGTAGTACTTCCATCTATTGTGAATTTTGGGTCTATCTATGGGCATATTCCACAAGTTAGACCAGTGTTAATTGACGGTGTGCTTAGACAAGGTCATAAGATGATTATTTCTTCTGGAAGCAAAGCAGGAAAGTCTTACTTGCTTATCAATCTAGCTGTCATGATTGCGGAAGGATGGCGATGGATAGGACATCAATGTACTCAAGGCAAAGTTCTATATATAAACATGGAAATTGATCACGCTTCTTTCTGCAACAGAGTAGAGTCAATTTATAAAGCACTTGGATTAAACACGATGAGCAATCGTTCAAATATCGATATCTGGACTTTGAGAGGTTACTCAATGCCATTGGATTCACTTATTCAGCAGATGGGAGATATCAAAGAAAAAGGATATTCAGCAATCATCATTGATCCATTGTATAAAGTCATGCAAGGTGATGAGAACAGCAATTCAGACATTGCAAAGATGGTAACAGGATTCGATAAGATAGCGAATGATACAGGAGCATCTGTCATCTACGCTCATCACTACGCAAAAGGTTATGCAGGAGATAAGCAAGTTATCGACAGAGCGTCCGGAGCTGGAGTATTTGCAAGAGATCCAGATGCAATTATTTCTTTATCAGAAATCGACATTCCGGAAGATGAGACAAAGTTACATACAGCATGGAGAGTTGAATACGTGTTAAGAGAGTTTAAGTCTCCAGACCCAACAGATATATGGTTTGACTTTCCGTTGCATAAAGTCGATGGAAAAGGATATCTTGAAAACTTTGATTTGAAAACAGGAGAATCTGAGAAGCGTAAACGTAGAGAAACTGCTAAACAGAAGAAAGAAGAAAGCGATGTAAAAGAAGCATTTGAGAACATTACTTTTGATTCAGATGGAGCTTTCTATCTAGCTGACTTCATGGAAGAGGCAGGAATCGAAGTTAAACATACAGCAAGAGCAATCTTGAAACGAAACGGATGTTTTTCAAAACCACAAGGAGCTGGAAAACCTTCCAAATGGTATAGACACTAGAGGTGGAAAGTAGTGATTTTCCACCTTACAGCCTACCTATAAAGAGGGTGGAAAAATATACTTCCATGTAACACAAAAAAATGCGTAAAATGGCATTTTGAAGTAGGTGGAAATCCCTATATATATATATATTTCCACCTACCCTATAAAAGGTAGCCTGGTCTACACACAGTAGTGTGTGCTTAGCTAACGCACACACACTACTGGAGATAGACCTAACGGACTTTAGAGATAAGAAAAACAAAAAGGAAAAGGACATAGAAAATGAATAGAGAACAAGGGGGTCAAAGGAAATGATTGACACTAGTAAACCAATTCAGATTCTAGAACTGTTTGGTGGAATTGGGTCTCCTAGATGTGCATTGAGAAACTTAGGTATTCCTGTTAAGGCGATTGATTATGTTGAAATTGATGAAAAGGCAGTTAAATCTTACAATGCCATGTTTGCTGATGAACTCCAATACAAGACGCAAACCGTTGTTGGGTGGAATCTAAGACCAGACATTCTTGTTCATGGCTCGCCATGCCAAGATTTCAGCATTGCAGGAAAACAGAAAGGTGCTGATGAAGGCTCAGAGACACGTTCAAGTCTGATGTGGGAAACAATCAAAATCATTCAGAACATGGGTGTTTGGAAACCTAAAGTTGTGATATGGGAAAATGTGAAGAATGTACGTTCCAAGTACATGGTACACAATCACAACAGGTATATGTCCGAACTTGCAAAGATGGGATATGTATCATCATTCGAACTTCTGGACGCAAGAGATTTTGGACTGCCACAGGCACGAAAGCGATATTTCACAGTCAGTATTCAAGGAAACGAATACTTTGATTTTTCAGATTTGATTCATACACCGATGAGAGATATCAAAGATTTCTTGGAAGAAAATACTGCTGATTATTACAGAGTCACGCAGCCTTCGATGATTGAAAAAATCAAAGATGGTAAAAATTCAAGTTTTGGTGTGAATGTAATTGAGAACTATGCATATACGATCACATGCAAACAAATGAGGAGTCCGAACAGTGGTGTAATTAAGCTAGATGATGGAATATACAGATATTTGACGGAACGTGAATGTTGGAGACTTCAAGGGTATACGGATGAGGATTTCGATAATGCAGCAATGGTAAACCCAGGAAAAGAAGGATGTATGAACAGTGCATTGTACAAGCAAGCAGGAAATTCAATTCCAGTTCCAATTTTCGAAAGCATATTTCGAAAACTGATTCTGGGAGAAACAGAAGAAAAAGAGTTAAAGCTATTTTAAAAAAGAAGTCATAAATGGATGCTAAAGAAGAATTAAGTGAATGGTGTTTTTCGAACAATCCGAAGATCCTTTCAAAAAGAAAAAATGTCAAGGAGTTGAAAGAAGAGCTGTATAGAAAAAAGGAATGCTATGAAAAGACACTAGAATCGAAAGAAAACGAGCTGAAGCTGAAGATGCATAAGAACAGAGTCCTGTATGAAAACAAGATGAAAGAACTCAGTGAAAAAGCCACTCCAAAAAAGCCTACAGAAGCCGATGCGTCTGAAGAAAACAGTTATTGTGCATGGCTTTGCCCTACATGTGGACGCACGCACATTAATAACTATCCACTAAATTATTGCAGTGACTGTGGACAGAAAATTGATTGGAGTGACTATGAGAAATATTTAAGAGAAGGAGAAAAAGAGGAAAACTAGGATTATGAAAAATATTGAAAAGTATAAGGAAATTGTATTAAAGCATTTGTCTCGTTGCAATCTTGAAACAGATATAAGAAAACAAGGTGGAAAAGCAGTAATTTACTGTCCTCATACTTCTTGTGAGGAGTGTAAAGAGAAGCTTTTTAAATGGCTTCTAGAAGAATACAAAGAGCCAATTCTAGACGATGTAGAAAGAAAGTATCTTTCAGATGTAATTCGACCTTTTAGAAAAGATATTTGTACAATAGCTAAATATCGAATGACAGAAGGTTATTCCACAAAGAAAGAATATATCATTGTTACTTTAAAGACTCGTGGGTGGTCATTTCCAAGCTTTAAGGCTGGAACTATGTATAAAGGAATGAAACCTTACAAGGAATACACGTTGAAGGAGTTAGGATTATGAAGCGACACCAGATGAGGATGATGAATAAACATCATGAAAGATAAAGAAAATATCACATTGCAGACGTTAGCAGTGTTTGAAAAAAAGACTGGATCTACTTATATTCAAGTAATACTAGTAAAGATTGATAATCATTACAAAGTATCTAAGTTTGCAGATCATGAGAAAGTTTCTGAAGATGTATTCAATCATTACACAGAAGCAAGTAGATCTATGGTCGAGTTAATTGAAGAAAGTATGTAGGAGAAAGATATATGAATTTAGCAGATGCATTTGCTTTTATAGCAATGGTAGTATCAATGGCTACTCTTGTAATTGCATTGGTTCAAGAAGATAAACAATTAAGAGAAACGATTAATGTAGCACAAGAATTCGCACGCAACAATTACATTTTGCAGAATAAGCTAAACAATCAATTAGCTAATATGCAAACTATCATCAATGCAAACCTAGAAGCAGTGCTGAACACTGAAGAAGAAGCTGAGAAGATAAGCAACCAATTTGATGGTATGAATCGAAAACTAGAGATGCTTGAAAGGAATGTGAAGAACTCATACATGATCATTACTCAAGCAACTATACAGGAGAAGAAACATGCGGATCATTAAAGAAGACTTAATACACAAACTTGCACAGGCAAGAAGTACATTCCCAGATACAGAGTTTGGAACTGCTGTTAAGTATGGTTTAAGTATTGCACTAGGAACAGTGGAAGCAGAACAGGAACAGACATGTAAAGATGTACATTATGATACTTACTGCTTTGAGTGCTCAGAGTGTGGATTATGCATCGAGGATTATCTGAACAAGGTAGTCGATGATGAGGGTAAGACAGACTATACAGACTATCAATTCAGATACTGTCCAAGATGTGGACGAAAGGTGGTGAAGTAATGCTATTTGTACTAGGTTTATTAACAGGTGCTTGTCTGGGTGTACTTACTTTTTCATTAGTTGTTGCAAACGAAAGAAGTTATACAGGTTATCAGCCAAAAGATGTAAAAGATCATGGTAAGCCACCTAAAGGGGCAGAGGTAGACTAGCATGAGTAAAGAAAACTTGGATAAGTTGAAAGAAGACTCAGAATGCAAACTCGATATGTTTGAAACTTTTATTGAAGAGGAGGCAGAGCAATGAACGACTACAAACAGACAGATAAATATACCTGGATGCTTCAACAGTTTTCTGCAGATTTTGAAATTGCGTTAGATGAACCATCTGCAATACTAAAACTGAAAGAACTGATTTTATCACATGATAAAGATCTTTTCGATGATATTCAAAAGCTTGGAGAACTAGCACGAAGACTTACAGATGAATCTGCAAAAATATTGGAGAAAGATCATGAGTGAAAGCAAAGAAATAAAAGAGTGTGCAAAAGAATTGCATTTCTTGATCAACAAAATGTATTCGCAATTCTGCGAGGGGGAACTTTGTACAAAATGCAAGCTAGATATTAAGAATGGCGAGTGCATCTTGAATAGAATGATTTCGGTGGTTAATACATTAGAAAAAATATTATATGGAGAAAAAATAAAATTATGAACATGGATATTATTGCAAAAAGAATTGTTAGAAGATACGTTGAAGAACATCTAGATAAGAGTGGCAAAGAAATAGCTTTACAAAGAGCCTATCTTAGATGAAGTTGAAAGAAAGTATCTATCAGAAGTGATTAAACCGTTTAGAAACAGAGTAAATTACATTACAAAGGAAAAACCTTTTAATAGTTCTATGGAGTTTATACATATTGACCTTTCTGATGGGGATGTTGCAGATTTTCCAAATTTTAAAGCGAATACAATGTATAAAGGTATGGAACTCGATAAGAGTTACACATTACAGGAGTTAGGGTTATAGTGCAAAGGTGCAAATTATGGATAAAAAAAGTGGGTAATTGGTGCAAATGAAAGAAAAACTAAATGACTGGTGCTTTTCATACAATCCAAAGATACTTGCAAAGGATAGAGAGGTAGAAAAGCTGGTATTAGATTTGTGTGAAAGAGAAGCATTCTATAAAGCCAAGATTGAAGAGTGTGAAAAAAGGGCAAATAAAAGCATCAAGATCTATCAAGGCAAAATAAAGAAGATTCAGTTGGTTTTAGAAAGATTATGCCAAGAGGAAAAAAGGAAAGCGAGTTAAAGCGTGCTAGAGACTTATTAGCCAGGTATTTTGATGAGATTGGTAGAAATACTGTCTTACCGAAAGAAACATTGAAAATGGTACGCTATGCGTTTATATTTGGGAAACTATGCAAAGAGGTAGATATTATCGAAGGCAGAAAGCTATTTGATGGTTTGGACAATGACGAAAAATAAAGCAGTTAGGAGATGAGGCAATGACATCTAAAGAATATCTGATGCAGATCAGAAAGCTAGATACATTAATACTAATCAAACAAGAAGAACTTGTAGAGCTAAGAGCGAAAGCTGAAGTCGGATCTATCAGATACGAAAGCGATGGTTCATCGCCTACAAGAGATACAGGTAAACAAGAAAGAGCATATCTAAATATTATTGCTTTGAAAGATGAAATAGAAGAAGAAACTCAACTCTATTATCAGAAGCGAAAAGAAATTCTAAAGACATTGGAAAAGCTAAACGATGCTCATGAAATCAGTTTGCTATACAAACGATACTTTGAATTTAAGAAGTGGGAAGATATAGCTAATGAGTTCAAGTACACTGTTAGACAAGTCCATAACATTCATGGCAGAGCACTTCAACATTTGAAACATTTCATATAATTTCATATTATTTCACTATTCAAATGAGTATAATGATAGTGTGGAGATTGGATATAAAGATATCCAGTCTCTTTTATTTACAGTGAAGGAGTGCATCATATGTCAGACATGAATCAAATTAAAATGAAAGTCATGGCTGGAGATGTTCATGCATTCTATGTAACTACTGAATGGAAAAAGAAAAGGCTAGAAATCTTAAAGCGAGATAACAATCTCTGTCAGAGATGCTTATGCAAATTTGAGGGTGGGCATCCAAACAAGAAGATGAAGCTAACCAAAGCTAAGTATGTGCATCACATCATACCAATGAAGGAAGACTTTGATAAAGCATTAGACAATGACAACCTTGTGAGTCTTTGCTTTCGTTGTCATGAGATAGTGGAAGGCAGAGAAGAGCGTTTCTTCTCAGCTACAAAGAAACGGTTAACAGAAGAGCGGTGGTAACGATACCCCCGGTCAAAAAAATCGCTAAAATATCGCCTGGGGAGAACGGGTATGTAGTGGCATGGACTGTGTAAATATAAAGAATTCGTAAAAAGAAGGGAGAACATAAAGAAAAATGGCTAAAAATAACGTCAAAGCAATCAAAGAAGATTTGATTCAGCAATTAACTTTGAAAAACATGACACAATCATTTTATATGGATCTAGTAGATCAATATTGTTCTTACTTCACTATGAAAAATGATTTGATGAATGATATTAAGAACAATGGTGTTCGGTTAGAAATCACATCTGGAAATGGATTCACAACTTCCAAGACAAATGACAGTATTTTGTATGTTCAAAAAATTACTACGATGATGCTAAAGATTTTAAACGATCTTGATTTGAAGCAACCAGTTCTTGACGATACATCGGATGATGATTACTTATGATTAACTGTAAAGAGATCAACGACTATATCGAATATGTGAATACACATCCGGAAGAAGTAAATGAATTGAGAAAGCTTTTAATCAAAAATATAGTATTGCCTACACTGTCAGATGAGACAGTGTTTTTTGATGAGAGCACTTATAGAAAATGCATCAAATATTGTGAGAATAACTACTATCCATTATTCCCCTTTCAAAAATTCTGCTATGCATTTGTATTTATGTATAGAGATGACTTTCCAGTGTTTGGAACACTCATTTTTCTAGAAGGTCGAGGAAATGGAAAAGATGGATTTATGATGCCTTTAATGAATTTCTTGCAGACCCCACTCTATGGGGTGGAACATTACAACATTGATATCGTTGCAAACTGTGAGTCACAGGCAAAAGATTCATTCAATGTAGTATATGACATGCTTGATGGCAAGTGGTCTAAATTCAAGACGATGTTTTATAAGTCTAAAGAGAAGATCATAAACTTGAAAACAAAGTCAGAACTTAGATTCAATACATCTAATGCGAAAACGAAAGATGGTAAGAAGTCCGGAGCAATACTATTCAATGAATACCATGCTTACGAAGACTATGATCAAGTGAATGTATTTTCTTCTCAGCAAGGAAAGATAAAGCATCCACGTAAATTTATTATTACTACACAAGGATATGTGCGTGATGGTGTATTGGATAACTTGCTAGATGTATGCAAAGGTATATTAAGGACTGGAGATAATCAGCTAGGTTATTTTCCTTTCTTATGTCAGCTAGATGATGCAAGTGAAATTGATGATCCAAACAAATGGATTAAAGCTAATCCATCGTTACCATATATGCCAGTGTTGAGAAAGCAGATTCATGATGACTATCTGGAAATGAAACAGATGTCATCTAAGCGTGCAGAGTTTGTTACTAAGCGAATGAATCTACCAGATAGAGATGATGAGGTAACAGTAGCATCATGGGATGATATTCTGCATACAACATATGACGATATCGAAGCAAAGACACCACGAACTACTCCAGAGCTGAAAGACAGATCTTGCATTATTGGAATCGACTATGCAGATATTCGAGACTTTGCATCTGCTGGTCTACTCTTCAAGGTAGATGGTGAATATATTTGGAGACAGAAGACATGGATATGTTCAAACAGTCCATTCTTTCAGTCAATCAAATTTCCATTCAACAGATACGGACAAGATGAATTTAAAGACTTTGAGATAGTGATGGATAACTCACTGTCTGTTAAAGATATATGTGATTGGTGCATTGAACAAATGGGTACGTATTCAGTTCAAAAGATCGTGATGGATACATATCGATTTGGATTGTTCAGAGAATGCTTTGAACAGATGGGATTGGATATTGAAACATACAAGAATCCGTACGGTATGGTTCGGATGATTAGACATCTGAATTCAATAAATACATTGACTGCACCACTTATTGAGAAGTCATTTTCTGAGCACAAAATAAACTTTGGTGCTTCTGCAATGATGCGATGGTTTACAAACAATACTTGTGTAACTATCAACAAATACGGTAATAAGGCTTACGGAAAAGTTGAGCCAAAACTAAGAAAAAACGATGGATTCATGGCATTCGTAGTCGCTATGAGTGCTGAAGCCTTACTTGATGAGCAAACGCTATATGTATAGCTAGAAAGGAGAAGAGATCATGTTCAAATTTTTGAAACAGAATAGTGATGGAACATTGCAAGACTTTTTTGTTGATTACGTAACAAATTACAATGAAATTTCTGATTTAGCTATGGAAATTGGAATCAGTAGAATTGCTGATGTTATTGCAAAGTGCGGTTTCAATGTTCATTCACCAAATGAAGATGTGAAAGATATCGAGTATTGTTTGAATGTGAAGCCTAATCCGAATCAGAATGCTACAGACTTCTGGAAGCAGGCAATTTATAGAATGATTCATGATGATGATGGATGTTTGATTGTTAAATTGAACAGTGGTATCTACATTGCTGATTCATTTATGGTTGATGATCAAGTGGTAAAAGAACGTACATACTCAAACATCTATTTGGTTGTTGATGATAAAACTTATCGTATTAACAAGCGATTTAAAGCTAGTGACGTGGTGCATCTAAAATATTCCAATCCAAGATTGATTGAATTATTGAAAAATGCTAATGATCTGAATGCAAAAGGATGGTCTGTTGCATTAAATGGATTCAAATCAAAAGCACCAAAGATTAAAGTTAATATTCCATCACAGTTAAAGATCAAGACTGCTAACGATCAAATTATTACATCGAATGAATACGCTGAACAGGTTGCAGAGAAGCTTTCTAAAGATGAAATCAAAGCTATTGTTTCCGGTAATGGAATTGATATTTCTGTAATTGATATGAAGAACTCTCTCAGCTCTGCTGATATTAAAGCAATGAGAGAAGAAATATTTACAACTACTGCAATGGCTTTAGGAATTCCAAAATCAATATTCTATGGAGAGGCAACAAGCAATGATGATGAATTTATTACATATGCATGTGAGCCAATCATGAATATTATTGACAATGCAGTATGCGGTGCATGGCTTACTCCGGAAGAGTATGCGAACGGAAACCGCATCCAAATTAACCGCCTATGTGTTAGACACATTGATGTTATAAACAGTGCTGGCAATCTCGACAAATTATATTCAAATGGATGGTCATTCAATGATGTTCTGAAGCTGTTAGGTCAGCCAACAATAGATGAAACATGGGCGGATGAAAGACGATTCACAAAGAACTATTCAACAGATGTTGAGAATGGGGGTGAATAAATGAAAAAGTTTTATGAACTAAAAAAAGTCAATGAAGAAGAAACAGAACTACTGATTTATGGTGATATTACTTCTCTTAAATGGGAAGAGTCAGATGTTGGATCATATGACTTTGCTAAGGAACTAGAAGCAGTTGATACCAATCTGAAAGTTAGAATCAATTCATATGGTGGTGAAGTTAGCGAAGGATTAGCAATCTATAACATGCTGAAGAACTTTAAACATAAAGTAACTACAGTATGCGATGGATTTGCGTGTAGTTCTGCATCTGTAATCTTCATGGCTGGATCTGAAAGACTGATGAATAAAGGTAGTCTACTACTAATTCACAATGCATGGTCTTATGCAACAGGCGATGCAAATGAATTGCGTAAACAAGCTGATGATCTAGAAAAGATTACACAGCCATCTGTAGACATCTATACATCCATCACAGGACTTCCAGAGATTACTATTAAAGAGATGATGGATGAAGAGACATGGATTACAAGCGATGAAGCGTTAGAAATGCACTTTGCAACAGGTATTATCGAAGATGGTGCTAAACAATCCATGAAAGAAACAATGCTCAATCACTTAGTTGTCGAGAACAAGAGATTGAACAAAGAAATCAAAGCACAGAAAGCACTGGAAACAAAGCAAGTTGAAATTAAAAAGCCATTAGATAAATGGCAAGAATACTTTAATAAGTAGGAGGAAAAGGAAATGAAATTCAACAATGTAAACCAAGAAATACAGGATAAGGCTTTAGAACTTTTAAATAACTCAGAAGACAAGTCTAAAGCAATCGTAGAAGTAATTGAAATGTTAAATACTGCTCAACATGCAGATTTAATTAAAGAGTTACAGATGGAAAGTGAAGCAGTTAAGGCTGATGCACAGATGAATGAAAAGCTAGGACTGAGAACACTTTCTAAGAATGAAAAGGAATTCTATTCTAAACTGGTAAAGGCTAATCAGTCTGTTACATTTACACAGGATGATATCTTACCAACAGAAATCATCGATAGAACATTGGATGATATTAAAGCAACATCTGATACATTGAAGCTTGTGAACTTTGCACCTGCTGGAGTAAAGAAATGGATTTCTGCATCCCACACAGGAACAGCTGTTTGGGGCAATCTTTCTGATACAATCACTGCTGAATTAACAGCAACAATTACATCCATGAATGTTGATGTTAATAAGTTAACTGTAATGATGGTAGTTCCAAAGGCTGTCAGAGATTTAGCACTTTCATTCGTTGACAAGTACTTCACAGCTATCTTAGAAGAAGCAATGCACGATGGTTTAGTATCTGGTTACTTAAATGGTGATGGTCAGAAAGCACCTATCGGTATCATGAAGAAGCTAAATGAGTCCGAAACAAACGGAACAAAGAAAGCAAAGACAGTGAATGCTACATTGACAGGCTTTAGTCCAAAGCAATTAGCACCAGTCAAGAAGTTACTTTCTAACGATGGCAAGAGAGCAGTAAATAAACTCTATTTGATTGCTAATCCATCTGATGTATATGAATATGTAGATCCAGCTCTCTATGTATTAACACCAAACGGATATGTATCAACATCCAAGACAGATATTGAAGTCATTGCTGAACCAATGTGTACAGCAGGTACAGCAGTATTAACAATCGCTGATGCGTATACAATGGGTATGGATTCTATCAAGATTGATGAGTACAAGGAAACAAAGGCAGTTGAAGATTGCGATCTATTTATTGCAAAAGCATATGCAAATGGTAGAGCAGTTGACGATAACACAGCTTATGTATTCAATGTTACAAAGCTTGAAGAATTTGTTCCATCTTTCAAAGAAGTTGGTGGAACAGCATCAGCTAGTACAACAGGCAAGTAATGAAAGGGGGGTAATTGAGCCATGACTCAAATTACTCTAGAAGAAGTCACTAATGAAGTCAGGGTGGAATTCCATATTCCACCTTTCTTCATAGATGACGATTTAAAAAGACTGGTTAACCAGTCTGATGCATATTTATCTATGTTGGTCGATGGAATCAATTACGATTCGGACTTGGTTGCGAGGGATTTACTTAAATATCGTGTATATTATGCATACAATGGAAAAATCAATCAGTTTGATACAGACTTTGCACATAATATACTGACGTGGCAGTTCTCAAAAATTAATGGAGTAACAAACGATGACACTTCCAATGTACAATGATGGAATTATTCATATTTTCAAGATCAAAGAAAATGATGATATCCAAGCATCTAAATATCTTGAAGATACAAACATTGATTTGTGGTACGAAGAGTTAGCTATTTCAGACAGATTGAGAAGTCAATTGAATTCAAGTAATGTGGACATTCAAATGAAAATCAGAATACCACAATACAAGAAACTTGATTCGATGTCAGTCGTAAAGATCAATGAAGATTATTATAAAGTCTATAACTGCTATCACTTTGCAGATAAAGATGGATATTTTCAAACAGACGTAACTTTAGTAAATTGGGATGGTGATGTGTATGAACAAAAGTGAATTTGTTAATTTACTGCAATCACTTGGAATACCAGTCAATGAAGGTGAATCAAGTGTAACCAATTCAACTAAATATCCAAGAATCGTATTCTGGGATTACATTTGGGAAGATAAAGTAGCAAGTGATGATGATTACTTGTGTGTTGAAACATACCAAGTATCTTTCTTTGCGAAAGAGTCAAGACATCCAAAGCTGATTGAATTAAGAAATCTATTGAGAGAGCATGGAATGCATCCAACTATCTACCATGAGTATGTTGAAGAAAGTGGAAAAGATAGAAAGTACTATCATTCATACTTCAGTATCGAACTTGTAGCAGATACAGACCATTCTTCAGTAGTGGAAGAAACAAATGAGTGATTCATTTACAAGTGGATTTTCAGATTTTGAAGATTTGCTAAAAGACTTTGCAGAAGTTGCAGACAATATACTTGATGAAGAGCAGAAGATTGCAGATGATTTCGTTAAGGATCTTCTAGCACTTCCAAAACCTAAGTCAAATATTGCAAAGCCGGGATATACACACATGGTTGATTCTTTTACATCTCGAAGAAATGGAAATGAAATCGAAGTTGGATGGGGCAAGTATTACGGTTCATTTGTTGAAAATGGAACTCGCAAGATGGGAGCTCAGCCACATCTCAAACCAACATGGAACAGAAATGTAGATAAATATATGCAAGCGTTCAAAGAACGTAACAATTTAAATTAGAAAGGAAGTAATTAAATATGGCAATTACGAACAAAAAGCCACCAATCAAAGAGACTGTTGGTGCGTTATATTACTGCTTTAACACAGAAGATGAAAGCGGTGAATGGACTAATACATTTGATGAAGCAGTTACAAAGTCTAATGTAGTAAAGAATGTATCTGTTACAGAGAACGGAGACTCAACAAACGTATATGCTTCTGGGGAAACATATGACACAATCAGTGATGTATCATCTATTGACAATGAAGTAGAAGTGGTAGCTTTCAATGCATCTGATCTATATAAGATGCGTGGTGATACTGTAGCGGAAAATGGATTAGTATTATCTGGAGCACCTTCTGATCGTCCATTCTTTGCTTATGGTAAGGTTGTAAAATTAAGAGGTGGTAACTTTAGATATGAATGGTATCCAAAGTGCAAACTTACAGAGAATACAGACGATGTAGCAACGAAGGAAGAATCTTTCTCAGAGCAGACAGATAAGGTTACAATCAGAGCTTATCCATTTGATGAAAGTGGAAATATCAAAGTTATGGTTGATTCTACTGCAACTAAGATTCCAACTACATTAACAGAAGAAAAGTTCTTTTCAAAGCCAATTCTTACATCAGCAGATTTAGCAACTGCTATTGGTGCGTAAAGTGAAAGAGGTGAAGATCTATGAATAGCAAAGATATCAGACTTGCAAACGGTGAACTGTTAAATGTGAATATCAACTTTCTGACGCTTAAACTGATTAGCGATACTGGAATTGACAAGCTTGAAAAGAAGCTTGAAAAGGCAAAGACAAAAGAAGAGAAAACACGTATTTCACTCGATATCACAGGTAAGATGATTTACGTTATTCTTAGATCTAACGGAAAGCGTGTAGATGAAGAAGAAGCAATGATGCTAGTTCCTATGGATTTGGATGATATCCAATCTCTTTTCGAACAGTTTAGTGAGAAGATGGAGCAGTTCAAAAAAAAAGAGGAATTGAAAGCATAGGAGAGAGAGTTTCAGAAGACGATCTAGTAAGATGCCTTTATGAAGCAATCGAAGTATTGCATATTGAAGAGGATTCATTCTGGAAAATGAGCCCTCTTCTTTTCTATCAATTGATGGAACTACATGCTGAAAAATTAAAACAACAGGGAAGGATGATGAGACATGGCAGATGATCTAAAACGAGTAGGTCTTGTGTTTACTGCTGAGGGTGCGACAGACTTCAAAAAGTCATTAAGCAGTATCAACTCGTTAACACAAGAAAGCTACCAATCATTTAAATTAACTCAAAGTCAATACGATAAGAATACATCATCCACACAGAAGTTAGCAGACAAGCAAACATATCTAGCAAAAAATACTGAACTGTACAAATCTAAAGTTGAAGTCTTGAAAGAACAACTTGCAGAAATGGAAGGTGCAGAGAATCGTAACGAGACTGCGATTGCAAAGAAGAAGAAAGAGCTTGAAAAAGCACAGACTTCTTTAAACAATTATCAAAAAGGATTGAATGATGTAACTGCTCAATTAGAGAGTGGTTCTGCTCAATTGAAAGAATACGCTGATAATGTTAAAGATATCAGCGAGAAAGCAACTAAGGCTGGTACTGCACTGTCTAAAGGAATTACTGCACCAATTGTAGCGGTAGGAACTGCATCAATGGTTGCATGGAATGAACTTGATGAAGCGTACGATAACATCGTATTAAAGACTGGAGCTACTGGCGATGCACTTGATTCATTGAATCAGTCATTCAATAATGTGTATGGTTCGATGCCATCTGATTCACATGATGTATCAGAAGCAATTGGAGAGATTAACACTAGATTCCATCTAACAGGTGAAGAGCTAGAAAAGCTATCTACGTTCATGCTTCAATTTGCAGAAATTACAGGTTCAGATGTTACACAATCGACTGCATACGCTCAAAGAGTTCAAGATCAATGGAATCTATCTCTTGAAGATACGCAGAATGTGATGGGATTGGTTGCTAAAGCAAGCCAAGATACAGGAATATCTACAGATACTCTTCTTGAATCAATTACAAAGAATTCAACCACATTCAAAGAATTAGGTTTGAGCGTAGGACAATCTGTCGGATTGATGGCACAGTTTGAAAGTGCTGGTCTTAATTCAGATACAATGTTGAAAGGATTGCAGAAAGCATCTCAAGGCTACGCAAAAGAAGGAAAGTCAATGTCTGATGGATTGGCAGATTTGGTTAAGAGGTTGCAAGATTCAACTACTTACCAAGAAGCATATAACGAAGTTGTGGACATGTTCGGTTCAAAGAATGCGTTAGCTTTTGCGACTGCATCGAAAGAAGGCAAGATAAACCTCGATGCATTGTCTGCTGATTTGAGCAGTTATTCAAAAGTAGTATCAGATACATTCGAGGGTACATTAGATCCAATCGACCAGTCTAAAGTGGCATTGAACAATTTAAAGATTGCTGGAGCAGATCTAGGAACTGCTATTCAATCCACACTTGCACCAGTACTCGATGCAATTGCTACATATGCACAGAATTTTGTAACATGGTTTGGAAGTCTTGACGAATCCATCAAGAATATCATTGTTACAGTAGGGCTTGTGTTGGCATCTATTGGTCCATTGCTAGTGATTATTGGAACATTTGGCACACAAATATCTAATGCATTGACAATGTTATCAAATCTGAAATTAGCATTATTTGAGAATGGTGGAGCATTTAGTACACTTCAAACTGCTATCGGTGGAATCAGTGCACCTACACTAGCACTAGTTGCAGGTATCGGTGTATTGATTGCAATATTAGTAAATCTATGGAATACGAATGAAGGATTTAGAAACAATGTTATTGATATTGTGAATAACATCTCTACCACACTTCAAACACTGTGGGATTCAATACTAAGTCCAATCATTACTTCTGCAATGCAGATTATTCAGTCATTATGGGATACAGTACTACAGCCATTATGGACGAATCTATCATCAATGATAGTGACTATCATTTCTATTGTTTCTACTTTATGGAGTGCAATCAGTCCAATCATTAATATGATCATTCAGATATTAGGTACTGTGCTATCTGGTACATTGACAAGTGTTGTACTTCCAGTATTCCAGACAGTATTCGGTGTAATTGGCACTGTGGTAAGTACCGTATTCAGTGGAATCCAATCTGTATGGGACTCTGTACTAAGTCCAGTATTCAATGCAATAGTAACAGCTATTCAATGGCTGAGTGATAAGTTCAGCTCTGTATTTGGTGGAATTAAATCAACTGTAACAAGTATTTTCAATGGAATTAAGGATGCTATGTCTAATCCAATTGAAACAGCGAAGAATGTAATTAAAGGAATCATTGATACAATCAAAGGTTTCTTCAGTAACTTTCATATCAGCTTGCCACACATCAACTTGCCACACTTCTCAATTAGACCGGCTGGATGGGGCATTGGAGACTTGCTGAAAGGCTCTATTCCATCACTTGGCATTGAGTGGTACGCAAAGGCAATGGATAAAGGTATGATCCTCGATTCACCAACGATATTTGGAGCATCAAATGGTAATCTATTAGGTGCTGGAGAAGCAGGTTCGGAAACAATAGTTGGAACACAGTCACTAATGGATATGATCAGCAATGCATCTAATAGCGGTATGGAAGAATTACTTGAAGCATTGTTGAAGATTCTTGAAAGACTAAGTCCAGATAATCTGTACAGAGTCATTGTTAAAGCTATTGAAGATGGTGGATTTGTTGTTGAACTTGATAATAGAGAAATAGGAAGGATCGTGAAGAAGTATGCATGATAGATTAGTACATGTGAATCATTTAAACGAGACTTTGGACTTCTATAAACTTGGAATACTTGTTGATGACAATGATCTAAGGGACTTTGAGTGGAGCGTATCTACTGCGAATGACAAAATAACAGGCTTTACTAAAGGAGTGGTAACAAAGACCATTCCTTTAGTGTTTAATGTAAGTCGAGTAAATGCTGAAGAAATCAAGAATAAATTCTATGAACATTTTGAAAAAGACATTCTAAGCGTTGAACCCGGATACTTTGAGCTGAATGGATACAGATACTATTGCTACTTAACAAAGTCTGTAAAGGCAAACTATAACAAGCGTAAGCAATATCTTGAATTATCAATCACTGTATCAAGTGATGATCCATATTGGATTAAAGAAACGACAAAGACTATCAATTTTGAAGATGTTTCAGAAAATTCTGGTCTGAGATATCCTTTCAAATATTCTTTCACATACACAGGTTTGAACAGTACTAATGTTGTCAATGGTAATTTCGTTGAATCAGATGTAATCATCAAAATCTATGGTGCATGCGTTAATCCTCTCTTGAAAATTGAAGACAACGTATATCAAGTAGATGTTGAGTTAGATTCTTTTGAATATTTAGAAATTAATACGTCAAAGCGTACAATTACTAAATTTTCGAAATATGGTGACACTTCAAATCTGTTTGATAAAAGAAATAAAACATATGATGTGTTCAAAAGAATTCCGTTAGGAAGATTGACAATCAGTGCTAATGGGAAATTTACAGTTGATATTGTAATGTTTGAGAGAAGAGGTGAGCCGAAATGGATTTAATCTATACAGATTCAAATTTAGTTGAAAAAGGCTATCTCAAGAATGCAACTCTAGATTTGGATATCGGAAAATATTCTGTATCTGGCAATGACTTCGAATTAACTCTGAGTGAAACAGATAGAGATCCATCGTTTGCAGATGGTTCTCTTTTCTATTCAGAAAATACAGAATATGGTGGAGTAATTGACCACTTGAAAGTAAGTACTTCTGATAATACAGTCACATACAAAGGTTACACATTCAGAGGTTTCTTGCAGAAAGAATACATTCAGCCACCAGAAGATAGTGCTTATCTAACTTTGAAAGGTGATGCAAACAAATGTTTAGATACTTTGATTTGTGATAGATTTGACAGTTTGTATGTTGTGGATGAAATCGGTAATAGTGGTATTACAGTCAATTATCAGATTCGTGATATGAATCTATTAGATGCAATCGAGAGGATGCTAACATTTGCTAACGCAAAGCTAGACATCAAACACAAGATTGACGGAAGAGTACATCTGAAAGCAGTACCTATCAATGATTTGAGCAATACTGTTCAATATGATGAATCATATAAATTGTCTATGGTTGTTGAAGCAAAAAATAAACCATACAACCATATTCTTGCACTTGGAAAAGGTGAACTGCTAGACAGACTTAGAGTTAATTTATATCTTCAATCTGACGGTAGCTGGAATACTGCTCAGACAGTGCAAGGAATAAATCGTATTACTTACAAGTACGAAGATACGAATGAAGAGGATGCAGATGCATTGAAAAAAAAAGCAATAGAAAAGATTGCCGAAGTTAACGGAACAGATACTTTAAGTATCTCTTTTGATGCAGATAACGCTGATTTGTTTGATATTGTAAGTGCAAAAGAATCTATCACAGGTATTTCTTTTAAAGAACAAATTACGCAAAAAATACTTAAAATCAGCGGTGAAACCGTTGATATATCATACAAGGTAGGTGAATAAATAATGATTGAAAATATTAACCTAAATGGAGCAACTGTATCAGCCGAACTGCATGGATATATGTACACTGGCATCTATGGATACCATGGAGTATTTGATTATGGTTCAAATTTGTCTGCTGAAATTGTTTCAAATAATGAAATTAAAATCAAAGATGGATTGCTGTGCAATTACGGTCGATTCATGCGAATCACAGGCTCTGAATCTGTATCTATTGCCAACGGCAAAACAGGAGTTAAACGAACAGATCTAATCGTTGCACATTTTGAATCAGATGGAATTAAAGAAAAACATGATATCAGAGTTATTCAAGGTGCAAACGGTGGAAATGTTCCAGCTTTTACAGAATCAGATATCTATGATGGCGGTACAGTCAGTGAATTACCGCTATACAAAGTAAATATTGATGGTCTAACAATTACTTCTGTTCAGCCATACTTTACAAAGCTTATTTCTTTTGATGATTTAAGAAATAACATCAGCAATCCAAACTTATTGATCAACAGTAATTTCAGAAACCCAGTCAATCAAAGAGGGCAGACTAGTTACACAGGAAATAGCATCTACACGATTGACAGATGGGTGATCAGCAACAATGAAACATTGAGTTTGAAAGATGGATATGTAAGAGTATCGCTGAATACTGCACAGCCTTATTTGTTACTTCAGCAAAAGGTCGATATTCCAAAGAATAGCCTTCCAGGAAACATGACGCTTTCATTTATGATTCGTGCATCTAAAAAATCAAAAATGCAGTTGTACGATACAAATAAGTACTTTGAAGTTGGTACAGACTGGACATATATTAGTATTCCATTCTCACAGGCAGATATTCAGAGCTCTAGCAATGCTTTACAAGATGACCACTTTAGACTGTATATCGGTATTAAAGACTACGATGCACCAAATACGAACAATCTTCCATCTGGTACATATTTCGATATTTCAGAAGCAAAACTCGAAGCTGGATTTGTTGCAACAAAGTTTGTAGCTAGACCATATGCAGAAGAGCTGATGATGTGTCAAAGATACTATTTGAAACTTAATGGTGCGTTTGCATTAAACGGAGATAATCAGCACGTAAATATCACAGTACCTGGAATTGGAATGCGTAAAAATCCATCTGTCAAGAATCCATCAATGGCTGCAACAGGATTTAACGGAAGTACAGTTGTAAATGATGTAACATTCACAGCTATTGGCTCATCAACAGCGAATGCATATGGAACTATTCTTTCTTACAATGTTGGAACAAAAAAAATTAGCTACGGAATTGCTGTTCTGAAGAATACAGAACTTGATGCAGAAATTTATTAAAAGGTGAAGTATGGCAGATAATTATTATTTTTCAGTCGATAAAGACACAAGAGAAGTGTATATTCCAACAGCCAAATCTCTATTTGGTGTAGCAGGTGATAAGGATTCAAATGTATTGCATTTCAGAGTTCCAAGAAAGCTGTCTGATGTGCTCGATTTGAATGATGCTGAATTGAAAATCAACTGGAGAAACGCAAACAATGAAACTTCTTATTATTTAGTTGCTGATAAAACTATTGATGGCGATATGTGCGAATTTTCTTGGGTTCTTGAAAATACTTTGATGGGATATAAAGGCACAGTCTATTTTATTGTCTGTGCAAGAATAGTTAATAGTGAAGGTAAAGTTATTAGAGATTGGAATTCGAGACTAGGCAAAGGAACGGTTGAAGATGGTTTTCATCCAACTACTGCACCAGTACCAGTTGAAGTTGAAGATCAGATATTACAGTTGCTTAAGATTGTTAATGATAAGCAATCTGAAGTAATGAACGCATGTGATGGCTATTTGAAACAGATACAAGATGAAGGACAGTCTCAAATTAATGCTATCGATACAAAAGGCAATAGCCTATTAGAAAAATTAGACACAATTACATTTATAGATAAGAATGATATTGATGAAATTTGTGGCAAAGAATATGGTGAGTGGGGTGGAGATACACCAGTATCTATTGATTATGAAACTATCGTCAATAAACCTAAAATCAACTCTGTAACATTGGAAGGAAATAAAATGCTAGAAGATCTAGGAATTGGTACAGTTGATAACTCAGATATTTTAGAATTATTAAATCAATAAAAGGAAAAAAAAAATGAAGTATTTAGATTATGATGGATTAAAGTATTTTGCACAGCAGATCAAGGTAAAACTAAACAACAAGGTTGATAAGGTAACAGGAAAAGGCTTATCAACAAATGACTACACGACCGCAGAAAAGAACAAGCTGGCTGGTATTGCATCTGATGCAAATAAGACTACTGTTGAAGATTTATTAACTAGTACAAGTACTACAAATGCGTTAAGTGCTAAACAAGGTAAAGTTTTAAACGATAAGATTGCATCTATTAGCAATGTTGCTGGTGGGAAAGGCGATATGCTGAAAGCCACGTATGATGCTGATGGGGATGGAGTTGTAGACAATGCAAAGGCTTTAAATGGTCATGAAGATTCTTATTTTGCAAAAGCAACAGATATTCCAACTAAGACATCTCAGCTAACTAACGATAGCTCATTCACAACAATGTCAGCGGTTGAGAAGAAAGGCTATCAGACAGCAACACAGGTAAACACTGCTATCACTACAGCTATTGCTGGTGTAACACAGTTTGATATGCAGGTGGTTGAAAAACTTCCGACAACAGGCAAAAATGGTGTTATTTACTTAATTTCTCATGCACATGGTACAAATGATTCATATGATGAGTATATTTGGGTAACAAATGGATCAACAAGCAATTTTGAAAAGTTAGGAAACACAGATATTAATTTATCTGCATATGTAAAGACAACAGATCTTGTTTCTATCACAAACACAGAAATTGATGCAATTCTTGACGCATAAGGAGGGAGATGCCTGATGGCAAAGTATTTAGACAAAGATGGTTTAAGCTACCTCTGGGGAAAAATAAAAGGATGGGTTAACAATTCACAACATCCGGTTGGTTCAATCTACATCAGTACAAGTCCAACATTTGATCCTGCTACAGCATGGGGTGGAACATGGAAAAAGACTGCTGATGGCAGATGCTTGATTGGTGCAAACTCAACATATCCGCTAGGTACAAGTGGTGGAAGTGCAACACACACGCATACTACAAGTGCTCATGCCCTATCACAGAATGAAATGACTGCACACGTACATAAATTCAGTAAACCTGCATGGAGTAACGTTGAATACAAAGAGGGTAGTACCTATTTCTGTGCACGTGGTTGGAACAGTATTTCTACTGAAACATTTGGCAGTACGAATTATACGGGTGGTGGAGCTGCACACAGTCACGGAAATACTGGAAGTGCATCAAATATTCAACCATATCTAGCGGTTTACATTTGGGAACGAACAGCTTAATTAAAGGAGAAAGAAGAATATGAACAAATTAAAAATCAATGGCAAGTTTTATGACGTATTAGACAACGGAGCAAATTACTCCCCCGAAGCATTACAGATGGCATTTGTAGCAGACGGAATGACAGTTGATACACTCAAGTCTGAACTTGCAAAGTTTGGTGGAAACTTTGACCTCTACAGTGATGACGGAGAAGTGGTAGTGGCAACATACAATGGCTACACAAAAATCGAATCAATCATGATGCATTACAATGCAAATCTTGGAAGCACAACGGCAGATATTCTTGAATTTGTGATGAACAAGCCAACTCTTCAAGATACAGTAAATCAGAATGTTGCTGATATTACGGCAATCAATGAAGCAATCGCTTCACTTGCAGAAATCGTAGGAGGGGAAAAATAATGGTTAAATGGTATGTAAGACAGATTAATATGAACCGCATGACTTTAGAAGACGTTCCTAAAAGATGGTATGATAAGGTCAAAGAAGAATTAGAGAAAAATTAAATTTAAGCAGAGATGAAATACTCTCTGCTTTTATTTATAAAAAAAGAAAGGAGTCTTCAATATGACAATGAATGGTATTGATATTTCGAAATGGCAAAGCGGATTAAATTTGGATGTAGTTCCATGTGATTTTGTGATTGTGAAAGCTACAGAGGGAATTGGATATGTTGATAAGGCATGTGATGGATTCTTTCAAAAAGCTTTGAAACTTGGAAAGTGCATCGGATTTTATCATTTTGCTAGACCAACAGCAAACAACGATCCAATTAGAGAAGCTGATTTTTTCTATGAAAACTGCAAAGGATATTTTGGAAAAGGTATTCCAATTTTGGATTGGGAAGCAGAAAACAAGCATAATGTAGCATATGCAAAGAAATGGCTTGATAGAGTTTATCAACGTTCTGGAGTTAAACCAATCATCTACATGTCTGAATCTGTAGTTAATGCTTATGACTGGAGCTCAGTAGCAAATGCGGATTATGGATTGTGGGTTGCTAAGTACAGAGACAACAATCCTGACTATAACTACAATATGGCAAATGCTGGATCACGTCCGCATGTAAAGTGGTGGAAGTTCTACTGCATGTGGCAGTGGACTAGTACAGGCAGATTGAATGGATACAGTGGCAATCTAGATTGTGATGTATTCTATGGAGATGTTAACACTTGGAATAAATATGCTGGTAAAGCATCTGAATCTAGCACACCATCTGAACCAGTTAAAAAGTCCAACGAGACTATTGCACAAGAAGTAATCAACGGTGCATGGGGTAACGGAGAAGATCGAAAGAAGAAGCTCACAGATGCCGGATATGATTACGATGCAATCCAGTCTATTGTAAACAGTAAGCTTTCTGCATCTTCCAAGAAGTCAAACGAAGAGATTGCTAAAGAAGTAATTGCTGGTAAATGGGGCAATGGTGATGATCGTAAACAGCGTTTAACAAGTGCTGGATATAACTACACTGTAATCCAAGCAATTGTTAACAAATTGATGAGTGCTAATAAAGCAAGCAAAGCAGTATATTACACTGTTAGAAGTGGTGATACATTAAGTGGTATCGCATCTAAATACGGAACAACATACCAACATTTAGCACAAATCAACGGAATTGCAAATCCTAACAGAATCTATGTAGGGCAAAGAATTAGAGTTAAGTAAGGGAGTTTATACTTATGATTCTATCAGATAAAGTTTATAACACGCTTAAATGGCTACTGCTGACAGTAGTACCAGCACTCATTACACTAATCAGTGGATTAGGTACTATCTATGGCTATGACACTACGCAAATCACTGCTGTAATTGGTATCATTGCTACATTTATCGGAACTTTAGTTGGAATCTCCAACGCAAACTATGCGAAGGGAGAATCTAACAATGACACCGAATCCAATTAGTATTGAAGTATGGTCAGTAATTGGACAGTGGATCGTGTACGGTGCATCTCTAACAGGTGCAGTAATGGCAATTGCTCAATTTTTAAAATGGATTCGTTCCAAAACTACTGTTGCCAAGTTGGAAGAGAAAGTCAACAAGCATGATGAATATCTTGTGAATGACAATGAAAGAATTAAAGCATTGGAACAGCTTTATAATAGTAACAAGTCTGATCTAGAAGATATCCATACACTGATGAGGCTATCCATCAAAGCATCACAGGCACTTCTAAAAAGTAATCTAGATGGAAATAATCGAGAAGCAGTTGAAGAAGCAAATACTGAAATTCAAAACTATCTGAATGGCAAGATTTAACAAAGGTCACCCTTTCAAGGGTGGCTCTTTTTTTATGCTCGAACAAAAAAAGATAGAGATACGATAGAGTGCCTCTATTTTTTATTTTAAACGTATTTATTCAAGCAAAAACATATCAGATGAACAATTTACTGTGTAAAACAGAAACACGCTAGAAATGGCTTTAAATGAGCTATAAACGCATACAACTAAAAAAGGTGGTTCATACCACCCTTTTTAGAGAAAATATATAGGAGAACTGACAAAAAAGATGCTCTGCGTGTACCCACTTCACGCACCTATATTATATCACTTTTAAACATAAATATATTTGTTTATATCATAGTGTGCCTTATGAACAAGGTACACGATGATACCAACCTATAGCAGTATAATATCAAGACTGATA
>ERZ1035014.223-NODE-223-length-30014-cov-14.373510_pt1 | contig 30014 bp, 28 predicted proteins | sample MGYA00520620_ERZ1035014 | MGnify/ENA primary metagenome ERZ1035014 (study PRJEB33766, sample SAMN09781744) | gut metagenome | biome: gut microbiome | host: Homo sapiens | place: Madagascar | study: EMG produced TPA metagenomics assembly of the PRJNA485056 data...
ACCAGTATAACAAAAGCTACGGCAGGTAGCCAGTTAATTAATTTTCATTATACTAAGTATTGTTAGCGAAGAAAAATAGAAAGCGAGAATAAATGTATGCCGAAAAGCACATTCAGCAGAAATCAGTTTGCTGATTTCTACAGAGGGAAAAAGGTATTTATAACAGGACACACAGGTTTTAAAGGAACCTGGCTGTGTCAGGTCCTCTTGGATTTTGGCGCGGAAGTATATGGCTATGCCTTGGAACCACCAACGGATCCATCTTTATTCGCGATTACCAAGATGAAAGACCATATGAGATCCTACATCGGGGATGTCCGTGATCTGGACTATCTGACAAAGGTGACGCAGGAGGTAAAACCTGACATTATCCTTCATTTGGCAGCGCAGCCGATCGTACGGACCAGCTATCAGGATCCGGTAGGTACATATGCGTCGAACGTAATGGGCACCGTGAACATTCTGGAACAGGTCCGGAAGTGCGACTCTGTGCGCTCTTTCTTAAATGTTACGACAGATAAGGTTTATGAGAATAGAGAATGGGCCTGGGAATATCGCGAAAATGAGCCGTTGGATGGATATGATCCCTATAGCAATTCCAAATCTTGTTCGGAACTTGTTACACACAGTTACCGGAAGAGCTTTTTTATGAAAGAAGATGGCAGCTATACGGTTCCGATTTCAACAGCAAGAGCTGGCAATGTGATTGGGGGAGGGGATTTTGCAAAGGATCGGATTGTTCCGGACTGCGTAAGAGCGATGGAGAAGAACGAGCCGATCGTTGTCAGGAATCCCTACAGTACCCGTCCATACCAGCATGTTCTGGAACCACTGTCATGCTATCTGATGATTGCTGCAGCACAATGGGATACTCCGTCACTGGCGGATGCATACAATGTTGGGCCGGATGACTGTGACTGTGTGACAACAGGAGAATTGGTGGATTTGTTCTGCAAGTACTATGGTGGAAATGCGCATTGGGAGAACCATACAGAACAAAATGCTCCGCATGAAGCAAATTTTCTTAAGCTGGATTGCAGCAAATTAAAGAGTACTTTCAACTGGAAACCGAAGTGGCATATTCAGGAGGCAATCGAAAAAGTATGTGAATGGTCCCATGCTTATATTGAAGGTGGGGACTGTAATTCCGTAATGGAGCAGCAGATCAAGGAATTCTTTGAGTGATGACAATATGATGAAAATATCAGAATTTATTGAGCAGATCAGTGCGATTGCTTGGCGGATGATCTGCAAGATTTTTCATAGAGAGGCTACAGAATCCGGAAGCGAGGGCTTCTTTCAGTTTGTAAAATTTGGAATCGTAGGTTTGAGCAATACCATTATTTCATACCTGATTTATACCTTTGGCCTGTTGGAAATCAGAAGAATTGTGTTTTTTCGCTATGACTATTTGGCAGCACTGGTTCTGGCTTTTGTGATCAGCGTGTTCTGGTCTTATATCTGGAACAGCAAAATGGTGTTTTCCTTGGAGAAGGGTGAGAAAAGACCGTTCTGGAGATCTTTGGCGAAAACCTATGTGTCGTATTCCTTTACCGGGCTGTTTCTCAGCGCTGTATTGCTGTGGCTGTGGGTAAATGTACTCTCTGTTTCAGAATTCCTTGCTCCGCTGATCAATCTGGTCATTACAGTTCCAGCGAATTTCCTGATCAATAAGTATTGGACGTTTCAGAAGTAGAACGGCGAAGAAATGCTGTCTTCACAGCCCAATCGGCACATTAAGGAAAGGAGATGCCTTCTATGAAGGTTGTATTACTTGCAGGAGGATTAGGGACTCGTATTTCGGAAGAGTCGGAGTACAAGCCAAAGCCGATGATTGAAATCGGAGGGATGCCGATCCTTTGGCACATTATGAAAGAGTATTCGTACTATGGCTTTAATGAATTTATCATTTGTGCAGGATATAAGCAGCAGATCATTAAAGAATGGTTTCGCAACTATTTCCTTTATACATCTGACATTACTTTCGATCTGACGGAAGAATACAAGATGGTTGTTCACGATAAACATACCGAGCCCTGGAAGGTCACAGTGGTGGATACCGGGCTGAATACATTGACCGGAGGAAGAATCAAGCGGGTGCAGAAGTATATCGGAGATCATCCGTTCATGATGACTTATGGTGACGGTGTCTGCGATGTGGATATTCGAAAGCTTCTGGAATATCATGAAGCGCATGGGAAAATGGCTACATTGACCTCCGTGATGGTAGAGCAGCAGAAGGGAATCCTGGATGTCTCCGGTGATAATGCTGTGCGCTCATTCCGTGAGAAGAGTAGCTCAGACGGAGCATTGATCAATGCGGGATATATGGTTCTCAATCCGGAAGTATTTGACTATATTGAGGGAGATCAGACCAGCTTTGAACGCGAGCCATTGGAAGCGATTGCAAGACAAGGTGAACTGATGTCTTATCGCCATACTGGATATTGGCAGTGCATGGATACCAAGAAGGAAAAAGAAGCACTGGAAAAGTTATGGGCAGAAGGCAAGGCACCGTGGAAAAAATGGAAATAGGAGAGAAGAAAATGGCAAAATGGAACAGTGAAACGGAAGCTCGAGACCAGATCAAACAGATGGTAGGTGAGTACTATCATGAATTTAAAGAGAAAAAAGAACCTTTTCATCCAGGGGAACGGATTTCCTATGCTTCAAGAGTATTTGATGAGAAGGAAATGCAGTCGCTGACGGATGCGATGTTGGACTTTTGGCTGACAACAGGGCGTTTCTCAGATCAGTTTGAAAGAGAATTTGCGGATTGGATAGGAGTCAGATTTGCACATTTGGTAAATTCGGGTTCGTCAGCTAATTTAATTGCTTTCTCGGTTCTGACCGCGCCGGAACTCGGAGAACGACAGATTCGCAGAGGTGATGAGGTGATCACAGTCGCCTGCGGTTTCCCTACTACTGTAACACCAATGTTGCAGTACGGAGCTATTCCGGTGTTCGTGGACGTTACCGTTCCTCAGTACAATATCGATGTCACGAAATTGGAAGAAGCTTATAGTGAGAAAACCAAGGCGGTGATGATTGCACATACCCTTGGAAATCCGTTTGATCTGAAAGAGGTAAAGGCGTTTTGTGACAGACATCATCTCTGGCTGGTTGAGGACAATTGTGATGCTCTTGGGTCAAAATACACCATTGATGGCGTAACGAAGTATACAGGAACATGGGGAGATATTGGAACCAGCTCTTTCTATCCGCCGCATCACATGACAATGGGGGAGGGAGGATGCGTATATACGAATGACTCTCTTCTGAACCGTCTGATCCTTTCTTATCGGGATTGGGGACGAGACTGCATTTGTCCTTCCGGACAGGACAATTTCTGCGGACATCGATTTGATGGACAGTATGGGGAACTTCCTAAGGGATATGATCATAAGTATACGTACAGCCATCTGGGATATAATTTAAAGGTGACAGATCTGCAAGCTGCAGTCGGAGTTGAACAGCTGAAAAAGTTCCCTGGATTTATCGAAAGAAGAAAGCACAACTGGAAACGCCTTCATAAAGCTCTTGAACCTGTATCAGACCGCTTGATTTTGCCGGAGCCTGCAGTGAATTCAGATCCATCGTGGTTTGGCTTCCTGATTTCTGTAAAACCGGAAAGCGGCATAGAAAGGAATAAAGTTACCAGATTTATTGAAGATCACAATGTACAGACACGACTCCTGTTTTCTGGAAATCTGATTAAACATCCTTGCTTTGATCAGATCAGAGGAACGGACGCATACCGGGTAGTTGGAGATCTTAATCAGACGGAATTTATTATGAATCAGACATTTTGGGTAGGAGTATATCCTGGAATGACAGATGAGATGATTGATTACATGGCAGAAGTGATTCTTCAGGCCGTTGACCAATGATTCGTCTCGAGCAACGGTTCATTGCAATAGGTACAGTTGGGACAATTGAGATGTCGGTTTGCTAAGGAGGGGGAAGATGAAACAGAGACTGGCTGACTATGTAGCAGATTTCCTTGTGTCACATGGTGTGACGGACGTGTTTAGTGTTGTTGGTGGAGGAGCGATGCACCTGAACGATGCCCTTGGGCATAATGCAGGACTTCATGTCACGTACAATCATCATGAGCAGGCTTGTGCTATTGCTGCGGAAGCATATGCACGCCTTGACAACAGAATTGCCGCAGTGTGTGTGACAACGGGCCCAGGGGGGACCAATGCTCTTACAGGGGTTGTAGGCGGCTGGTTGGACTCCATCCCAATGTTTATTATTTCCGGACAGGTTCGATATGATACAACTGCAAGATATACATCGCAGTTTACGGAGGGATTGCCACTTAGAGCAGTTGGAGATCAGGAATACGATATTGTAAAATCGGCCGCTCCAATGACGAAGTATGCCACTATGATTGAGGATCCGAAGCAAATCCGTTATGCATTGGAAAAGGCCTGGCATCTTGCAACGACTGGACGCCCGGGACCGGTTTGGATTGATATTCCGGTTAATTATCAGGGCGGATACATAGAAACTGGTGATCTGGTAGGCTATGATCCATCGGCTGATGATGCTCAACTTCCGCCGCGGGTGAAAGATGCTGAGATCCAGATGGTCCTGGAGAAAATCAGAAATGCCAAACGGCCAGTGTTTCATGCGGGCTATGGAATCCGTTTGTCCGGAGGATATGATGCCTTTCGCCGTGTAGCCAAGAAACTGAATATTCCAATTGTTACATATTGGAATGCGGTCGATCTGATTGAGGATGAGAATCCGCTTTATTGTGGCAGAGCTGGAAATATGGGAGATAGGCCAGGAAACTGGGCTATTCAGAATGCTGATTTAATTTTGGCAGTTGGAACGAGAATTTCCATTCGGCAGGTAGGCTATAATTGGAAAACCTGGGCAAGAGCTGCAGAAGTTATCATGGTGGATGTGGACCGTGCAGAGATGAAGAAACACACAATCCATGTGGAACATCCGATTTGGGCGGATGCGAAGGACTTTTTGGAAAAACTGGATGAAGCAACAACAAATGTACCTGTCAGTCATGCGGAGTCTTGGTTGAATACCTGCCAAAAGTGGAAAAAGGAATATCCGGCAGTTTTGCCGAGACAGTGGGAAGAAAATGGAAGAACGGCAAATGTATATGCTTTTGTGAGATATCTGAGTTCAAGGCTTCCGGAAAATAGTCTTACAGCAGTGTCCAATGGAGCATGCTGCGTTGTGGGCAATCAAGCTTATGTGATTCAGAAAGGAAGCAGAATGGCTAATAACAGCGCAATTGCCAGCATGGGATATGGACTTCCTGCAGCGATAGGAACCTGCATTGGCGGTGGAAGACGTACTACCATATGTCTGGAAGGCGATGGGTCCATTATGATGAATCTGCAGGAGCTGCAGACTGTCTTGACCAATCAGCTTCCTATTAAGATTTTTCTGATTAATAATCAGGGATATCATTCTATTCGGATTACTCAGACGAATTTGTTTCATAAGAATTTTGTCGGAATAGGGCCGGAAAGTCATGATCTTTCTTTCCCGAATTATGAGAAGCTGTCAAAAGCATTTGGATATCCATATTATTGTGCGCATTCGAATGAGGAAATGGAAAAGGTTGTAGATGAAGTCCTGCAAACAGATGGACCGGTATTTTGTGAAATATTTACCGATACGGAGCAGGTTTGGGAACCGAAGAGCAGCACGAAGCGCTTGGAAGATGGAACGCTTGTGAGTCCGCCGCTGGAAGATTTGGCACCTTTCCTTCCAAGAGAAGAGTTGCAGCAGCAGATGTTTATTCCAATGGTAGAGGAATAATACTGTTATGGATCATGGGGGATATTTGTGAAACGTGCAATTATCATAGGAGCAACCGGGGCGATTGGAACGGCCTTGGTTCAAGAATTGACTGATCATGAAATTGAAGTATTGGTTTTGTGCCATAAGGGATCAGAAAGAAATAGACGTATTCCGGAAAGCGATCTTGTCAAAAGGCTTTTTTGTTCACTGGAAGAGTTGAGTACGTTGGAGAATAACTCTGATCTGGAATATGATGTCTTCTATGATCTTGCCTGGGAGGGAACGACCGGGCAGGCACGCAACGACATGTTTCTGCAGAATCAAAATGTAAAGTATGCCTTGGAGGCAGTTCGCGCTGCTCACCGATTTGGATGTCGTACTTTTATTGGAGCAGGAAGTCAGGCAGAATATGGCAGAGTGGAAGGCATCCTCCGACCGGATACCCATGTGTCTCCAGACAATGGATATGGAATCGGAAAATTGTGCGCTGGATATATGACGAGAGAGTTTGCTCATCAGCTGGGAATGCATCATATCTGGACACGGATTCTGAGTGTATATGGACCGAATGATGGCATGAGAAGCATGGTTATGTCAGTTATTTCGGATCTTCTTCATGGAGAAACGCCCAAATGTACCAAAGGGGAACAAAAATGGGATTATCTGTACAGCGGCGATGTGGGTCGTGCATTCCGTCTTCTTGGAGAGAAGGGGGTAGATGGGAAAACTTATGTCATTGGCAGCGGAGAATGCCGTTCACTTGCCGATTATATACGGGAAATTCGTGATGCCGTGAATCCGGGGATAGAAATTGATTTTGGCGCAATCCCCTATGCAAATAGGCAGGTCATGCATTTGCAGGCGGACATCTCGGAATTGCAGAAGGATACTGGGTTTGTTCCGGAAACAAGCTTTGAAGAGGGAATTCTGAAGACAGTTCAATGGATTAAGAATGAAAGTGGAGAAGTATGAAAAAAGTAAGTATCTTGATACCATGCTACAATGAGCAGGAAAATGTTCGGCCGATGAGTGAAGCAATTGTCAATCTATTTCAAAAAACACTGAGCAAATATGACTACGAGCTCCTGTTCATAGACAATGATTCTCAAGATCACACAAAACAAATCCTAAGAGAAATCTGTGCAGCAAATCCTAAAATTAAAGCTATTTTTAATGCCAAAAATTTCGGACAGTTCAATTCTCCTTATTATGGAATTCTTCAAACATCGGGAGACTGTACGATCAGCATGGTGTGCGATTTTCAAGATCCGATTGAATTAATTCCGAAGTATCTGGAAGCATGGGAACAGGGATATAAAATTGTGATTGGAATCAAAACGAGCAGCAAGGAAAATCCAATTATGTACCGCTTGCGCAGTATGTATTATAAAATGCTGCGCAAGTTTTCAGATGTGGAACAGATTGAACATTTTACGGGATCCGGACTCTATGATAAAAGCTTTGTTGATGTTCTGCGTAATTTGAATGATCCAACTCCATTTCTTCGTGGTATTGTTGCGGAGCTTGGCTATAAAATTAAAAAAATCCCCTATGAGCAGCCTAACCGTCGTGCAGGGAAAACTCACAATAATTTTTATACCCTATATGATGCTGCAATGTTGAGTTTCACCTCATATACCAAAATAGGACTTCGTCTGGCAACTTTTCTCGGGGGGGCCATTGGAGCGGTATCTGTGATTGTTGCATTGGTTTATTTGATTCTTAAATTGTTGTTTTGGCATCGCTTTGTTGCTGGGATTGCACCGATTGCGATCGGCATGTTTTTCCTGGGAGGAGTGCAACTCTTCTTTTTGGGCCTTTTGGGAGAATATATTCTTAGTATGAATAAGAGAATTATGAACCGCCCCCTTGCGATTGAGGAAGAGCGTATCAATTTTTGATTGTATGAACAATAAAAGCGGTAACTCATAATAGATAATAAAAGAGATTATAAACTATGAAAACAATGGATGCGACAGTAGCAATTCTTATGGCTACGTACAACGGAGAAGAGTATATTGAGACACAATTGTTGTCTATACTTTCTCAATCTTACACTAATTGGAAATTATTTATAAATGATGATGGCTCTACTGATAATACAATCAAAATCATAAAAAAAATCTTTGTTAATATGGAAGATAAGGTTTTTATATCTTCAAATACATCGGGGGGGGCATGGATCTACCAAGAATTATGTGGATCTATTAAATAAAATCCATGGCTTTGATTTATATGCATTGTGTGATCAAGATGATTGTTGGCCAAATGACCGATTGGATCAAATGGTAAATAAATTTAAAAAAAACTATGATCTAGAGCCTGTATTGGTTGCAGGAAATGCAGCTATCGTTAATAAAGAATTGAAACCAAGTGGAGAAACTCTTAGAGGAAATTCGGGAAATATAAAGGGAGACACACTTAATAAAGAGGTTTTTTTATTATCTACTGCAGACATGTATGGATGCGTATTAATGTTTAACAATTCTTTAAAATTGGGGATGGGAACGATACCATATAATATTTTATGGCATGATCAGTGGATAGCTATGTATGCAGCATATTTTGGCAAAGTAATTAGCATGGATAAAATTGTTACATTTTATCGGCAACATGATCGAAATGTTTCATGTGGAAAAAGGAACATGCTCTTAGATGTTTTTCTGCGCTTAAAAAATGGAAAGGGAATTGTTGGTAGAATAAAAAAAATTAAGAATGGAGAAACTGAACAAATGAGGCTTTTTCTATCTTCTTATTCTTTTTTGCCTTCGGATAAAAAATATATAGAAAAATTATTGCAAGATTTATGTTCTCCCGATATTGTTAAACGTATTCGGGGAGGAATTGTAGAAAAACAAATTTTTCACAAAGGATGTAGTTTATATAATATATGTCTTTTCTTGGTAAAATAGAGGATATGGATTTTATGAAAAAACGGACTTTAATTTCCTTATTTATTCTTTTATTCTTGACGGTGTGTATTTGTTCCTTTTTTCCAAGTGTCGAACATAAGGCTTGCATAAATGAGGCAGAAGAAATAGGAAACAACTACTCGCTTTATATATTAGATAATGAAAAAAAAATAGTCCAGCCATTCCAAATGCAGGGAGAAACATTAAAATCAATCAGCTTGTTTTTGACAGGATATGAAGCAACGTCAAATGAGATAATAGAAATAAAAATTAAAGATGAAGGACATACTGTTTATTCAAAAAAAATCTCTCTGATGCAATTTAATTCATCTGGATATACTGAGATTCCGGTCGATACGACGTTAAAAAATGGGTACACATATAATCTGGAATTATGCGCTAATGGAAAGGGCACTCCAAGAGTTGTTACGATTCCGGAAGCAGAAGCCTTTTTTAAATATGGAAAGAAAATAGTAAAAAATCAAAAGATTGCTTTTAATTTTTGCGGAGAGATAAATGTTATTGATTATAAACATTTATCGATTCAATCTTTGATATTGCTTTTGTCCCTTTGTGGAGCATATGTCATATTGAAAATAAATATTTTCAATTGTAGGTCTTGGAGGATAGACGAATTATTTGTGGTGGTAACTTTTTTTTGTGTATTGATTCTTTTGGGAACTACAATAATTACCCATGGGGAAAATACTTCTCATTTTTTCTTTTATGATGAAGTTGATACTGGAATGGATTTCTTTAACAGCATAGTATATTTAAAGGGAAATGCTCCATATAAATTATACAGTACATTATATCCACCATTAGCTAATGCATTTTTTGCTATTTTGTTTTCTTGTGTGCCTAAGCGAATTTCTGCTTTTTGGCCGACATCTTTCGAAAAAAGTGTTGAGATGCGGCAGACAAAAATGGATTTACGCTTTTATCAACAGCCTATACTTTTGTTTGTCTTTTTTATCATTTCATGTATAGTTCTTCTTCTTTACATTTGCCAAAAAATATTGAAAGAAAATATGATGTCTGTCTTTGCTTCTATGGTTTTCTCTTATGGAATGATTATGGCTGTTGAACGTGGAAATATTGTGATATTATCGCTTGTCTTTTCGTATTTATTTATTATTGGTAGAAAGTCAAATAATTTAATTAAACGTGAATTGTCTTATGTCTCCTTGGCAATCGCTGCTGGATTAAAGTTATATCCTGCTTTGTATGGAGTCCTTTTATTAAAGGAAAAAAAATGGAAAGAAGCGATTCGGACTTTTATATACGGATGTTTAGCATTGGTTTTACCTTGCTTTTTGTTTCAAGAAAAATTAAACGGATTACTAGAGTGGGGAAAAATATTATTTCAATTTAAAGGAACGTCGGAAATACCATGGATAGGAAATGGTATGGCAAATTTGGTAAATCGTGTATGCTTGTATTTGTCAAAAATTATAAAAATGCCCTATATGTCAAATAAATCAAACGTAGTTGCCTTAAGTGTTTTATTTGCCTTGCTGTTGTGCTCAATAATGCTGCAGAAAGAAGAAGAATGTATTTTTATCCTTACAGTTGTTTTATGCTCGATGCAATCTCAAGGAGAATATATATTTATCTATTACTTGATCCCATTGCTTATAATGCTGAAAAATGATGTGAAAATTACAAAGGAACATTCATTTTTTCCTATTTGCACTGTACTATTGACTGTACCATTACCACTCTTTTATATAAGAGATATTTTTTATCCAAGATCGGTATTAGTACAAATCCTTTATATTGGCATTATTGTTTGGACAGTGATTCATGCAGTGTTTAATCGCGTAATTAGCAAAGTAGCTTCAACTTAATGAAAAGTCTAATCCCCCAGCTATGCTGGGGAGAATGAAGTAAGTGGAAATGTTACGGACGAAATGAAAAATCCTCCTATGCTACGATAAGAAAGGTGTTGCAAGCCAATCTTTTGAGAATAGGAGGCGGTCCAAATGGACAATAGAAGTTTATCACACACAAAATATCGCTGCCAGTATCATGTTGTTTTCATTCCGAAATATCGGAAAAAGGTTCTGTATGGCCAGATGAGGGAAGACGTGCGTGAGATTATACAAGAGTTATGCAAGTATAAAGGTGTTGAAATAATATCAGGCGCGGTATGTGTGGATCATGTGCACCTAAGTGTTTCAATGCCACCGAAGTTGAGTATATCAAACTTCATGGGATATCTGAAGGGGAAGAGCACATTGATGATTTATGACAGACACCCGAATCTGCAAAGCAAATGGGACAAAGCGTTTTGGGCAAGAGGGTACTATGTGGAGACCATTGGTAATGTCACAGAATCTGCGATAAAAAAGTACATTGAAGAGCAGAGTGACGAATCGAGGAAAGAAGAGAATAGTATCACTTTGTAGTGGACCAGTAACACGCTTGCAACATCCCGCCTTTTGGCGAAAGCAATGATCGGCCCTTATCAGGGCTCAATGTAAACCACCAGTTGAATTGGTGGTTGTGATTAGTATACTTACTCAAAAGCAGTCTGTATATTTATTTGATGAAGATGCCTTGAGTATGTATCAATTCTCGGAAATAATAAAAAGCGCTGATCAAATTCATTCCAATGAAAGTTCAATGGTAATTAGGCTTAGAGAGAATGATACCGAATCACTCGGAATGTTGAAAATTCTAAGTGACAGTTATAACCCAAACAATGTACGTAGGCATGAAAATGCACTTCTGAACAGTTTTACAAAAAGAGAGGCCGATCAGATTAACTTGAAAATATCTAATACTGATTTGCCAATTTACTCAGTCAAGAAAAATGAAAAATTCAATGAGCCCTTTTTGAATTATCTTATTAGATCTGGAAGTGAACAGAATGAGTGTACAAAGTTTTCTGAAATGAAGCTTTTGGACGAGAAAGAGAAAAGTTTAGTGTTTTATATTGCAATCGCCTCAAAAAGATGTTTATATTATTCGGAAATTGTTCAGTTAGATCTTACAAAAAATGCTTTAGATATTGAAAAAAGAATGCTCCACTAATTGAAAAAGTACATATAAAGAAAATCGAGAGATCAGGAAAGGATATGTCAAGTATTAAATATGTTTTAAATTCGACATATTGGTTAAATCTGCAATTACGAAAAGTAGCAGATAAACCGGATGGGTTCAATAAAATCAAAAATGCGTACCATTATTTAATTCTTCATACTATTGATTTTGACCAAAACGATTTAAATCGAAGAAGAAAATTGTACAAGCGATACATATATTTTGACTCAATTAATGAAATATTTGGTGGAGTTCGGGGTGTGAGACACGATTTGGTTGCAAGAATTTATCATTCGCTGCAAGATATCCTTGGATCGGATTATCAATTTAACCATCAGATGGCAAAGTGCTTAATGTATAATGCTTCGTATGTTCAAGGTGATCGTAAAGATGCTTATCGAAAGGCCTTGGATGCAGCGAATAAAGCAATAGATCAGGTTAACAATGAAATGCAATTTTCTAATAATGAAAAACTTGCAATTTCTTTGGCCCATATAGAATACACGGTGGCTTCAATTAAGGCATATTTATGTAAATTACATGAATTCACTGACTTGGATTTTTTATGTGAAACTATAGTAGATTGCTATGCTGCAATAATGAAGAAGATTTTGAACGAGACTTGAAGAGAAAATTTTAAAAATATAGAATGTTTTTTATACAGACATTGCTCGAGAAAAATCGTTGAAGACAAGGTATATGATGGCGTTAAAGGAAAATTTGATTATTTTAGTGGAAAGAGTTGTGAGATTTTGAATTATAAAAGAACAAAACAATATCTTGATTAAGAGAAAACTATAAGAAATATCGTACAGAATATTTCTGAAAATTAAGAATAATATTATGAAAAAGCCTTTTTTAAGTTTATGCATTCCCACCTATAACCGCGCTTCTTATTTGAAAAATAGCATTGAAACTATCATTTGTCAGAATGAGTTCAAGACCGGAGAGGTCGAAATTGTTATTTCGGACAATGCTTCTTCGGATGACACAGAAAAGATCGGAAGAGAATATGCGGACCGCTTTGAGAACATACTCTATTTTCGTAACGAGCAGAACATTGTCAATGACAATTTCCCTCTGGCATTGAGCCGGGCAAATGGAATTCTGAGGAGACTGTGCAATGATACGCTGTGTTTCCGAGAGGGATCACTTCGACGTATGTGTGATGCTGCCCTGCGCTATCAGGATACGAAGCCGTATCTGTGCTGGATGGGACATGAGGGAAGGAAACTTTATGAAGAGAAGAGCTTTCGAGAGGGGGTCCTTTGCGTCAGCTATGGGATGACGTCTATTGGCAGCTTTAGTATCTGGGATACAGAATGCCAAGGGATTGCTGAGGATACTGCAGGAGCGGAGCTGATGCTCTGGCAGGTCAGGAAAGCGCTGGAGCTTGCATCATGCAAGAACCGGATGGTACTGGTGAATGCGGACTTGTCGTATACCCAGAAGGTTCGTGGCAAAAATGTGAATTACGGGCTGTACCATGTCTTTTATGACAATTATTTTCAGCTTTTGGGGCCTTATTTCTGTAACGGACAGTTGACGCAGGAGGATCGGGAAAAGCTGGAAAGGGATTTGTTCCTTAATTTCTTTTCGATTTGGTGTGCGAGATGGAAAACACAAAGGTCCTCTTTACAGTATTCGCCCACGGAGGATTTGTGCCGATGTGTGTACCAGGGAGTAAAGGATAAACCTTATCGGGATCAGTATATGCTAAAATACAGCTGGCTGTGTCTGGAGGAACGGGCAAGGAGCATTATTAAGAAGGTAATTGGGAGAGATTAATGGGAACAGCGGATGTCAGGAAGAACACAATCTACAATGCAGTTAAGTCAGTGTGTGGAATTGTTTATCCTCTGATCACTTTCCCTTATATTTCCCGCGTCCTTCTGGCTGAGAACATTGGAAAAATTAATTTTTCCGGATCGGTTGTCAGCTACTTCTCCTTGATTGCCTCTCTTGGAATTTCGACTTATGCGATCCGGGAGTGCTCGAAGTACAGAAATGACCGGAAGAAGCTTGGAGATATCGCAAGCGAGATTCTGTCTATTAATATTTGTTCAACCTTCCTGGCTTATGCCGCCCTTGGCTTTACCCTGTTATTTGCAAGACCGCTGGATGCGTATCGAGAATTGATTATGATCCAGAGCCTTAATATTCTGTTTTCCACGCTGGGAGCCGACTGGCTCAACTCGGCAATGGAGGATTTTCGGTATATTACTCTGAGAACAACAGGCATGCAGATTGTTTCTCTGATTCTGATGTTTCTGTTTGTGAGGCGGCCGGAGGATTATATTCGATACGCCTGTATCAGTGTGCTGTCTGCCAGCGGCGCCAATGTGATTAATATCTTTTATCGAAGAAGGTATTGCAGAACAAGGCTTATCTTTCACATCAATTGGAAGAAGCATCTTACTCCAATCTTGCTTCTTTTTTCGCTGATTTTGTCTCAAACGATTTACACCAGTTCGGATACAACTATCCTTGGATTGTTTAAAGGTGACATTCAAGTTGGCCTGTATGGGACGTCAGTCAGAATTTATAATATCGTGAATACTTTGGTGGCTTCGGTGGCTTTGGTAGTCATGCCACAGCTGTCCGCGGCCTTTTCCGGCAGAGACTATGGAAAGGTGAATGAGCTTCTGAAGTATTCTCTGAATTTTATTATTGTTCTGGGCATGCCCTGCATTGTTGGACTGAATGCCATTGCGGAAGAGATTATTGTGCTGATCGCGGGCAATTCCTATCGCGGCGCTGCGTTGTCTCTTCACATTCTGACCATTGCCTTAGGTTGTTCGTTTATTGGCGGATGGATTGGCAATATGATGATGCTTCCTGCCGGAAAGGAGAAAATCTGTCTTCGGGCTTCAGTCGCATCTGCTGCGGTCAATGTTGTTTTAAATCTGATTCTTATTCCTGTTTGGGGGTTGAATGCGGCTGCGGCAACAACGGCTGTTTCGGAATTCCTGAGTATTTTAATTTTGCGGCCTCATATTGATGCACAGGTCCATATTCGGGGATGGCGGCAGATGCTTGCAGCGCCACTGGCTGGATGTATCAGCATTGTTATCATCAGCTGCATTGTCAAGCATTTTGTAGGTTCTGCTTATTTGGTGAGTGTGATTACCATCGTGCTTAGCATTCTGTCCTATCTGGTGATTCTGATTCTGTTACGAAATGAGTTTGCATTGAATTTTCTGCGGCCTATACGCAGCCGGTGCCGAAGAGGATCCTCATGATATGTATTCTGATGGAAACGCGTGTTATCTGCCTGGTGATTATTCTGATGCGCCGGAGGCGCCTGTCCGGATAGTTGGGAAGCACCTGTCCGGTCTGAGGGATGCACTCCGGCAGCATATATGCGGCGAAGCCGCCTTAGAACTACATTCAGACGATTCACCTTAACTGCTACTGAGCTAGAGATGGATCCAGCCCATAGACTTCTCGCATTGAAATGTCTTTCTCAGGATCAATGCTCTTGATCGGAATCTTATAGGAATCAAAAGCAATTCGATCCATGATAGCGTCTGTGAGAGGATTATCCTTTCCACCCATGTTTTCGTACCAGTCTTCTTCCCAGTACTGGGAACAGAAGATCGTGGAAGAATGTTTACGGCGCTTATGGATGAGTTCAAGCAGGTTGGCTGCATTCTTATGAACAGGACAGCATCTGCGGTATCTGGGAAGTGCTTGCAGATGTAGTTTATCCGGGCGGCAAGGCAAAGATGAAAAAGACATGTCTAGCCTACGGGGAAATCGGAAAAATCAAATCTGAGTGGGCGGTCAATATTGGCAGGCATATGGACTGGGACAATAATAAATCCCCAAGTTTTCAATTTTTCACTTCTGAAATCAACAGACGTGTAGTATAGGTTTTCAAATGGAGATCAGGCACTTATGAACTCTGTGCGATTCAGCATCGTGACGCCGGTTTACAACGGTGAGATAGCAATTGCCCGCACCATCCAGTCGGTTCTGGGTCAGATGAAGCCGCCGTACGAGTACAATATCGTGGATAGTGGCTCTGTATAATGAGTTCGTATAGTTGTACAGTGATTCAAAGTTATTTGCTGTGAGGAACAAATATGTTATTTAACTCGGCTCAGTTTTTGTGTTTTTTTCCTATTACCGTAACTGTATTTTATATTGTACCGCAGAAATACAGATACCTTTGGCTGCTTGCAGCCAGCTATTACTTTTACATGCAGTGGAATCCGGTATATATTCTTCTTCTGCTCTCATCTACTCTTATCACGTATGTGGGTGGCTTAGTTCTGGAAAAAACAGTAACCGAAAGGAAAAGGAAGATTTGCTTGTTCATATGCCTGGTCATTAATTTGGCGGTATTGGGCTATTTCAAATATGCTAATTTGTTCATGGGATATCTTAACAAGGCTATAGTGATAGCCGGCCATGAAGAAATCCCGTGGGACAATGCAATCATTCTGCCGGTTGGTATTTCCTTCTTTACCTTACAGGCATTAGGATATTTAATAGATGTTTATCGGAAAGATATCTATGCCGAGCACAATTTCTTCAGATACGCGCTTTTCATTTCGTTTTTTCCTCAATTGGTAGCAGGTCCTATAGAAAGATCAAAGAATCTGTTGAAACAGTTGGCTGTTCCATGCAGATTTTCATATGAAAATCTGCGTCGCGGATTAATGATCATGCTCTATGGATTTTTTCTAAAAGTTGTGATTGCAGATCGAACAGCAATATTTGTTGATGCAGTCTATAATAACGCGAATGCTTATCCAGGCTTTTATATTTTAGTCGCAACGGTATTATTTGCGATTCAAATTTATTGTGATTTCTATGGATATTCTACAATAGCAAAGGGTACAGCTTTGACCATGGGAATTGAACTCATGGATAATTTTAATGCGCCATATTTCTCGAAGAGTATTAAGGAGTTTTGGAGAAGATGGCATATTTCTCTTTCTACATGGTTCCGGGATTATTTATATATTCCTCTTGGCGGGAATCGTAAAGGCATAGTTAGAAAATATGCAAATCTTATGATAGTATTTGCTGTCAGTGGTTTGTGGCATGGCGCGTCCCTTTCGTTTGTAATATGGGGAGTTCTTCACGGTTTATATCAAGTCTTGGGCGGTCTGTTTCGATCGTTTTATAAAAAAGTTAGTTGTCGTTGCGCTTTTCTTAATAAATCGAATGAAAGGTTTAGTACGAAGCTATTTCAATGGGCTCTATCTATTATTCTGATCTGTTTCGCATGGTTGTTTTTCAGGGCGAATAGCATAAGCAGTGCGCGATTAATACTTAAGCAGATGTTAGCCGAAAGAAATTGGATCATTCTTTTTAATCAATCGCTGTACGAGTTGGGAGTTTCCAGGGATTATTTCAATATACTATTGATGGCGCTTGCGGTTTTATTTTTTGTTGATTATCAAAAGTATCGTGGCAGAGATGTTCTTGCTATATTCTTCCAGCAAGGGTGGTGGCTACGTTGTTTAGTAGAAGTAATATTGCTCATGACAATAATTTTGTTCGGCTGCTATGGAAGCATATACGATGTACAACAATTTATTTACTTCCAGTTTTAAGAGGTGATTATGGGCAGAATTATTAGAACAATGGCGGGAATAGTTGCGGGGCTATTATTGGTAGTGCTTATATGTAAAGAATTGAATGATATGTATGTTCCGGATGATCCAAATCAGAGAGTCTTGTTCAGATCATTTTACGCACAAAAAGACAATGTGGATTATGTATTCCTAGGCTCATCGCATGTTTATAGTGATGTTAATCCTTATTTGTTAGATGACATAAATGGCGGCATTAATTTTAACATGTCTACACCTGGACAAAGTTGGAAAGACACATATTATTTACTTAAAGAAGTTGCTAAAAGAAATGATCTTCGACATGTGTATTTGGAATGTTATCATGGGTGCGATGTAGAGTATGAATCGTGGAATAAGGAATCCAAACAATATGAAGTGGGCGATTTTATAGATAAGCCCGAACAGTATGGTAGATCTTGGATTATAAGTTACTACATGAAATATGGGTTGAATCAAGTAATGATTCAAATGAAGGCATCTGATTTTAACCATCTATTGGAGAATATTTTTCCGTTTGTACGTTACCGAGAAAAACTATTTGATTGGGAATATATAGAAAATAATATCGCATATAAAAAAACGGATGAGTATTTGGATTGTAAATGGAAATCACGGGACAACATGGAGCCGGATGGCACAGTGTGGAATGCTATAGCTTATCCAAAAGGGTGGGTTTGGTCTGATGGAAAACTATTTGATCAAGAGAAGTTGTTTCCAATAGATCGTGACCTTGAAAAGTATACTATTGGAGAGAAAAGTGAAAAGTATATTCGTAAAACAATTGAATTTTGTGAAGAAAACAATATAGACGTTACGATGTTTATATCACCTATATTTGATACGCAGTTGCTAAGTACAGGGAATTACGACAATTATGTTTCTCAAATCAGATCAATTGCGAATGAATATAACGTTGATTTCTACGATTTCAATTTAATTAAATCAGATTATCTGGATATTAAAGAAGGAAAGTATTATGTTGACATAGGTCATCTTAATACAGATGGAGCATCAGCATTTACTCCCATGTTATGGGAGGTACTTAGTGGTACTGCGTCTGAGAATGCGGACATATTCTTTGACACGTATGCGGAAAAGCTTCAGGAAGGTCCATTGGTACAATATGGCCTGTATTATAAAGATATTATACCGGGAGATCAGAACGCTGACGATGGTTCGCCTATTTATACTCGAAGACACTATTATGTTGCGACGAATCGGAATGGAACGGCCGAGTTCTGTATTACTCGTACCATAAGTGATGGAGATGATACTACTGAGGATAGATCTGAAATAGTACAATCTTACTCGAAAAATGATGAGTTCGAGTTGCCTATCAGTGAGCATGGGGTATTAACAATAGCGGCAAGGGATGGATCGACTGCTGAAAACACAATAAGCGTTAACTATTAGCGTTGATATGTAGAAGAGTTCATAAGTTATAAAGAGATCAGCTTTGTAATAGAACTGGATGGCGAATATGGGAGTGAAGCACCAAGAGTCTCAGAAGAAATTGGGGGATACTTTGGTGTAGAACAGCTTGATTTGTTCACAAATGAGCATATGGCGTTGAAGTTGTCTTTGCAAACATTGAACTTCCCCAAAGGCGGGGAGATAATAACGCTTTTTATTTTTACATCTGCTACACATGCAATTGTGCGAAATGGTCTGGAACCGGTATTTTGTGATATCAATGAAGACGATTTTACGATAGACAGTTCGAAAAGCGAAGCATTAATAACAGATTGCACAGATGCCATTATGTTGGTACATGCTTATGGAAATATTTTTAATATAGAGGAAATCTAACGCATTGCTGACTGATATCATACGGGTAATACGATTATTTGTCCTTCCTAGTGTTTTTTTTCAGGAGGCCTTATGCAAGAGAAAATTGTAGTGAGCATACTGTGCATTACATATAATCAAAAGGAGTATCTTAAGTCTGCATTGGATGGATGTGTTCATCAGGAAACAGATTTTGCTTTTGAAATAATTGTTCATGATGATGCTTCTACGGATGGAACAACAGAAATAATTAAAGAGTATGCAGAAAAGTATCCTGCACTCATACGGCCGCTGTACGAAGAAGAAAATCAATATTCTAAGGGAAATAGCATAGCAAAAATTATGTTTCCTGAAATCAGAGGGCGTTATGTTGCTTTTTGTGAAGGGGATGATTGTTGGTGCGATGTCCATAAATTACAAAAACAGGTAAATATCATGCGAGAGCATCCGAGTGCGGTGGCCTGTGTGCATAATGCCTGGGTTTTGGATTGCCTTACTGGAAAAAAGACAAAGTTCAGCATTAAAGAGGGCGATGGGGTTTTGTCTACAGAAGATATCATTCAATGGGGAAATAGAGGATACGCAACAGCATCGCTTCTAATGAAAAGAGACTACTTCTTTATACCGGCAGAATTTCAAATGACGAATGTAGGCGATTATCCGCGTGCGGTTTATATGTCTTTACAAGGTGATATTTATTATCTGAAGGATTGCATGAGTGTTTATCGATTTAATTCATCTGGATCCTGGACACAGAAACTGGCTAATGATTTGGAGGAATATCGTTCTCATATTCAAGATATGCGTGATATGTTGCAATATGTGAATAAGTATTCGGGTGGAAGATACCAACAAGCTATAGCGAGAAAAATATATATAAATAATTATGGTTTAGTGTATCGAGAGATTATCAGTGGTAGCAGAAAAGCAGATTATTTAACGGCATGGAATGAACTTTCAACATTTGACAAAATAAAAGTAAGTCTATTGGCTCATTTAAGACGTATGCTGTAGTATATCACTTTTATTTTGGATGGATAAGGAAATGAATTTATGTTAAAAGGAAAAAGGTATTGGATTTCGTATACTTTTCTGTTTGTGCTTCTTGCAGGAGTCATCTTCTTTCCATTCCGCATGAAGGGCAGCAGCTTTTTGAGAGATGGCGATGGCTTCAATCAGTTTTGGCCGACCATGGTATATATTGGACAATATATACGTGATGTCTTTCATAGCGGGCTGCCTTTACGCAGATTTGACTTTACGATCGGCTTAGGAGAAAGTGTTTTTTCATCGTTGAGCTATTATGGCTTTGGAGATATCTTCAATTTATTTTCTGCATTTGGAACAACGGAGACGATGGACATTGTGTTCATTGTGATTGTGCTGTTGAAGCTGTATACAGCCGGAATTACGTTTTCCTGGTATGCAATGTATCATGGGGCAGTGAAGAGATATGTATTAGCCGCTTCCCTGATGTATGCATTCTGTAATTATGCCCTGGTAGCAGGACTGGAATTCTATCAGAATCTGAATGGTTTTCTGTGGCTTCCGTTGATGGCTCTTGGCATCGACCAGATCTATGAGGCTAAGAGAAGCAACAGGAACAGAAGAATTATATGGCCGTTGCTGTTGTCGGTGTTCTTTCTGGCGATCAATGGCTTCTATTATTTATACATGAATACAGTTTTTGCTGTATTCTATGTTTTTTACAAGACGGTACAAGGACATAAATTACAGTTCCGTGTATTTCTAAGTTTCATAGGCAATTACCTTCTGGCTATTTCTCTTTCAGCCGCATTCTTTCTTCCTTCCATAGCAGGATACTTTAACAGCAGCAGGACCGGCCGTTCTGTGCGTCGCATTTCTGCATTTTTCCTGTATTCTCCGGCTGAGTATATTGTTCGATTGAAAAATGCAATCGTGCCGGTGGCGTGGGAATTATCTTTAGGCCTTCCTTTAATTGGAGTATTGACCGTGGTTTTCTGCCTGCTTCATAGGAAAAGGCGAGACGCAAGTCTGGCGGCAGGACTGATCCTTCTGACATTTGTCCCGTTGACCGGAATTGTCTGCAATGGATTTTCCTTCGATACGGATCGCTGGTGGTATATGCCTTTGTTTGCGGTATGTGCGCTGGCGGCAGAATGTTTGCCGGATGTTCTGGAGCAATTTCGAATAAAGACGGATATCGCTATCTTTGCAGTGATAGGACTGGCATCGGTTCTGATGCATATGCTTCATACAACCTGGCTGAACCGATTTGAACCACTGAGAGTGGTCTGGTATGTACTTCTGATTGGCATGTTTATGCTGGCTTTCTTCCTTTGCGATGCGAGTCGGAAACGCTGCCCGGTCGGAAGAATGAATTACAGGATAATTACCGAAGCACTGGTTTTTCTTCTGATCATTTTCAATGTAGCGGTCAATGGCTTTCTGGTGAATGCCACAAGAGCCTTTGGCGGAAGCGGGTACAGCTCAGGGTTTCGGCTCTTAGGTGATTCCTATACCGTTGTCAGTGATAGTCTGGCTGCGGACGTAGCAGGAACAAGCTTGGAGAAATTTGAAAGAATAGACACTTATGACACCTCCTACGACAGCTCGCTCCTGCTGGGTTATTACGGAACGGTGGCATATTATTCTGTGCTGAACAACAATGCCTACAACTTCTATGCTCAATTCGGGGTTTCGCCTGGAATTGAGGCGCGGCATGTCTTGAAGGGACTGGACAGCAGAAGAGCCTTGGAGGCGCTGCTCTCTGTTAAATACTATCAGGATTATGTAATACAGGAAAACGAGGATGGAACAGAGGATCTGAAGCCGGTTCTGAAGGAGAACGAGTATTTTCTTCCATTTGGTTTTACGTATTGCAATTATCAATCGCTTGATGAATTCAACCAGAGGCAGGTTCCTGACAGACAGGCGTCTGCTCTGCAGGCGGTTGTTCTGGAGGATGAGCCAGAGCTTTCTGCGAAACACAAGGAGCCTGTTGGGAATCCGTCGGAGCTAATGGAAGCCACTATCACAGCGGAAGGAATCGAGGAAGAAAACGGAGAGTTTTCCGTCTCCTCCGATAGCAGCCTTACCATTGAGCTGAAGAATTTCCATCATGATTTTCAGGACGGAGAGCTTTATTTGAACCTTGCCGGATTCAAATTGCTGAGTGAAGGTGCTCGGAGCGTTTATGTCGGGAATAAGATTATTCAGGTGCGGGATGGAAGCAATTTATATTACACCGGGAATGATGATTTCTGGATCAATGTGACGGAATTGGAAGATAATGCGATACGAATTCGCTTTGATCAAGCGGGGACATATTCACTGGATGGAGTTCGGGCATACTGGTGCCCTACCACAAGCTTTTTGAAAGATATACAGAATCTGACGGAAGATAAGCTGGAAAATCTCTCGATGGAAAAGAATCGGATTACAGGAGATTTGAAGGCATCTCAGGATGAAATCCTGTTCCTGAGTGTTCCCTTCAGCAAAGGCTGGACAGCATATGTGGATGGAACCAGACAAGACCTCATGAGGGCGAATATAGGTTTTATGGCTATGGAGGTTGAGCAGGGAACACACCGTGTGGTGCTGACTTATGAGGATCCTCTGTCGACGGCAGGAATAGTGATTACGATCCTTGGAATCCTTGTACTCTTGTATTGCATTTGGAAAGAGCATGAGGAGCAGAAGAGAATATGATGCGTGGGAGGAATACGTGATGTGCAGAGTCTCCTTGATTATGACAACCTATAACAGCATAGAGCACATCGAACAGACCCTGCAGAGTGCCCTGTCTCAGGATTATCCGGATCTGGAGATCGTAATTGCGGACGGAGGCTCTGCGGACGGAACGGTGGATGTGATTCGCGAATATGCACATCAGTGCGAAATGAAGCGAGAATCCGGGAAGTCCACGGCAAGAATTGTATGGAAGTCAGAGAAGGATCATGGAATCTATGATGGGATGAATCGTGCGATTGAGCGTTCTACCGGGGATGTCATTGCGGTATTCAATGATTTGTTTACCAGACAGGATGCGGTGAGCAGAATGGTACAGACGATTCGGGATGGAGATCGAAGGTATGGAGAAAAATCCTGCCTCGGTGCACATGCGGATCTTGCCTATATGGACGGAGAGCGCGTGGTTCGCAAATGGGTAATGGGGGAAGGCAGAATCGAGGACGGATGGCTTCCGGCGCATCCGACCATGTACTTAAAGCGCAGTGTCTATGAGAAGTACGGTCTGTATGATCTTTCCTTCGCTTCTTCTTCCGACTATGAATATATGGTTCGGATCCTGAAGGATCCGGCGAATCATCTGGCCTATTTACATGAGGAACTGATCCATATGTTCTATGGCGGAACCAGCAATAATGGAATTGCCGGTTATTGGCGCAACACAAGAGAGGCCTATGAGGCTCTTCGAAAGAACGAGGTTTCGGGGGCTGGCAAGATCATTCTGAAGAGAATCGTTCGAACTATGCGTCAATTTGTGGTATCCTAGAAGGGTCAGTCGGAACGGTTTCCGAAAAGCCATGAGCTGCAAGGCTGTGGCTGTGATGCAAGAGATGATTGTTTTCAGGATGAAATAAGACAGGAATGAATCCATTTCTTACGATAGTAACGCCTACCTATAACCGCAGAGAGAAACTTCGTGCTTTATATCAGAGTCTGTGCAGACAAACTATCTGTGCAGACTCTTTTGTGTGGCTGATTGCAGACGATGGAAGCTGCGATGGGACAAGAGAGCAGGTCCTCGACTGGCAGAAGGAGCAGGACGATCGATCGGAGGGGTTTCGGATTATTTACCGGTTTGCAGAAAATGGCGGGAAGCATCGTGCACTGAACCGGGCTGTTTCAGCGGTGGAGACACCGCTGGTGTTTCCGGTGGACAGCGATGACTTTTTGACAGAGAATGCAATCGAAAGTGTTCGTGACGCGTATGTAAGAGAGCTCACAGGCAACATGAAAGAGAGTGACCAGAAACTTTGTGGCTTCAGCTTTTTACGGCAGAGGGCGGATGGATCGCTGATGAGCCGGGAGGCTTCCGGGGACGGTGTTCTTTCATCGTATTGTGAGGAAAGAATCAATCTGAGAAATCAAGGAGATATGGCAGAGGTCTGGGTGACGGATATTTTGAAGAAATTTCCTTTTCCCGAGTTTCCGGGAGAGAAGTTCTTGGGAGAGGATACGGTATGGATTCGGATGTCAGGGCCTTATCGGATGCGCTTTTATAATAAGGCGATTTATCGGTCGGATTATCTGGAGGAGGGACTGACCAGAAACCGGCGCGCACACAATCTGACATCGCCAAAAGGATGCACAGAGCGGGCAAGAGTTTTTCTGGAGTCCCCATATGTTACAATATCAGCAAAGATCAAGCCTGCCGTGCAATATTGGATCTATGGTCATACCGCAGGAGAGAGCTATCCGGAGCTGTTTGCGAAGCGGCCTCATGGCTGTACAGTTCTTCTGGTACTGGCATTCCTTCCTGCGACTGTCCTTGAGAAAAGGTGGAAGAGAGCGTATACAGCATAAAGAATTTCGGACGGAAGACCGGAAGAGCGGGGTGAAGATGAGCAGAAAAGAAGTGAATTTATTTGTTCCGGGAAGACTGTGTCTGTTTGGTGAGCACACAGACTGGGCCGGGATGTACCGCAGTGTCAATTCTGCACTGGAAAAGGGTGAGGCAATTGTCACGGGAATTGAGCAGGGCATCTATGCGAAGGCGGAGCGCTGTGAGAAGTTCATTGTGACAAGTCCGCTTGCCTTTTATCGCGGGGAGCATCTGGAGTGCGAGATGAATTCAGAGCAACTTCTTGCAATTGCGCAGAAGGGAGGATTCTTCTCCTATGTGGCGGGAGTTGCCTCCTACATCAATGACAATTATTCGGTCGGCGGTGTGCGGATTACCGTGACGGCCATGGATCTTCCGCTGAAATCCGGCCTGTCATCCTCGGCTGCAATCTGTGTTCTTGTTGCGAGAGCCTTTAATCAGCTGTACGGTCTGAAGATGAACGTGCAGGGAGAGATGCAGGCCGCCTTCCGCGGAGAGCAGAGGACTCCGTCCCGGTGCGGTCGTCTGGATCAGGCCTGCGCATATGGCGTGAAGCCGGTGCGGATGGAGTTTGACGGAGTAGAAATCAATTCCCAGGAGCTGCATGTCGGAACAACCTTCCACTGGGTTATCGCAAATCTGATGTCGCATAAGGATACCATTCGTATTCTTGCAGATCTGAACAAGGCTTATCCGTTTGCGGAAAGTGACAGAGAGCGGTCGGTGCAGGAAGCGCTTGGCGCAGACAACCGGACCTTGAACCGCAGTGTGATCAAGGCACTTGAGAGCGGAGACGCCGAGACGCTCGGGAGGCTGATGTGTGAAGCACAGAAGACGTTCGACAGCAAGGTGGCCCCTTCCTGTGAGGAGCTGAAGGCACCGGTGCTTCATTCTGTTCTGGAAGATCCGCAGATCCAGCAGTGGATTTACGGCGGAAAGGGGGTTGGATCGCAGGGGGATGGAACCGTCCAGTTCCTTGCGAAGTCCGCAGAGGATGCGGATGCTCTGCAGACATATCTGGAGGATGTCCGGAAGATGCCTTCCTTCCGCCTGACACTGCAGCCGGGACAGCGGGTGAAGCGTGCCATTCTTCCGCTTGCGGGATTTGGAACACGCGTTTATCCGGCGACGAAAACCATGAAGAAGTGCTTCCTTCCGATCCTAGATCGGGATGGGATCCTGAAGCCTGCGCTGCTGATCATGCTGGAGAATCTGCTGGATGCCGGCATAGAGGAGATTGCGCTGATTATCGGGGAGGAGGATCGTGAGGAATTCGAACGGTTCTTCGCACCTCTTGCGGAAGAGCATAAGAGCAAGCTTCCTGCAGATAAGCTTGCTTACGAAGAGAAAATTGAGAAAATGCGCTCCCGCATTACCTATATCGTGCAGAAGGATCGCCTTGGATTCGGACATGCGGTATGGCTTGCTCGTTCCTTTACACAGAATGAGCCGGTGCTCCTGATGCTGGGGGACTTCCTGTACAAAGCAGAACCCGGCGAAGAGAACTGCTGCAAGCAGGTGATGGATGCATTCAAGGAATGTGGCAGAACGTTGGTTTCGATTCATGAGATTCCGTTGGATAAGGTTGTTCATTACGGCGTTCTTCACGGTACCTGGACCTCGTCCTCGGATCCGGATGATCCGATGTTTGAGCGGATGATGACCGTGGATGTCATGAAAGAGAAGCCGACGGATGACTATGCGGAGCAGTACCTGGGAGTAAGGAATGCACGCAAGGAGAAGGAGTATTATGCGACCTTCGGTCAGTACGTGCTGACAGCTTCGGTTTTCGAGGAACTGGATGCAGAGATTCGCGGCAATCAGAGCGCAGAAGAGGGCGGATGTGAATTCGGCCTGACACAGGCACTGCAGAAGGTGATTCAGAAGGAAGGTATGTACGGCTTTGTTCCGCGCGGACAGTGCTTCGATATCGGACTTCCGGAAGAGTACCGGAGAACTATGCTGGAATACGGGAAGTGATTCCGAAGATGCGGAATCAGAAATAATCAGGGAGAGGAAATGAAGAAGGCCAGAAATCAGAGTATTGATTTTCTAAGAGGAATTGCAGTCATTCTGGTAGTAGTGGGACATACCGTTCAATTGGCAAATGGACTGGATTACCGTAATTCAGGAGCATTTTATGAGGAACCTGTGTATCGGTTTATTTATGGCTTCCATATGCCCTTGTTTCATCTGATCAGCGGTTATCTGGCAGCCTACTCCTTCCGGGCTCATGATTGGAAGGATGAGATTTCCAAGAAAGCAGTGCAGCTTGGACTTCCCATTATTACATGGGGAGTGATTCAGTTTCTGGTTGAGCGCCTGCGACCGGGATTTGCGATCCGGCCCTATCAGCTGATTGTGGCAGCAAGGTATTGCCTTGAGAGCAACTGGTTTCTCTGGTCGGTGCTGATTGCCTATGTTCTGGTTGGTATCGGGCATTATGCTTTGAAGGATCATTGGCTTTATTATGCAGTCATTGTTGTACTCATGTTCGTAACCTCTGATGAGTATAATTTCAAGATGTATAAATTTGTATTCGTGTTCTTCCTGACGGCTTATCTGTACAACATGCATCGTCTTGAGCAGCCGAAGAGAACAGACTTTACGAAGAAGAACTATCGGATGATCGGCGGAATCTGTTTGCTTGCCTATATGATATTGCTGCAGTTTTTCCATGAGAATCAGTACATCTATACAAGCGGATTTACGCTTTTGGGCAGGGACAATGCTGCTGCTCAGCTTGGAATTGATGTCTTCCGAACCATGCTGGGATTTTTCGGAAGCATGGCTGCGATTTGCGCGGTACAGTATTTGTTCTTATCGAAAGAGGGAACCTGGCTTCAAAAGAGAATTGCAGTCATTGGAATTCGTTCCATAGGGATATATCTGATTTCGGGAATTTTACTTGGCTATGGATTTCGAAGGTTCTTCACATCCTGGACCTTCTCATATCCAAGGACTATGGTTGTTGCCTTGCTGATCGTTGTTTTCTGTGATGTGACAATTGCTGTCATTGAGCGGTTTCCGAAGCTGTCTATTCTTTTCTTTGGTAGAAAATGAAGAAAGCAGATCCTGTCAGTTAACTGGTATAGATTGGAGAAGGAACATAATTATCTATGAAAACAGTATCCATTGTGACACCCACCTATAATTCCATGCGAACACTGGAAGAATATATGTCTGCGATCCTGATGCAGGATTATCCGCATGAGAATCTTGAGATCGTGATTGCGGACGGAGGCTCTTCGGATGGCTCCATCCGCAGACTGGAGCAGTATCAGACAGAATGCGATATACCGATTCACATCTGTAAGAACCCTTTGAAAACCGCGGAGGCAGGAAAAGCGGTTGGTGTTCGCAAGGCCATCCATGACGTCGTTCTCTTATTGGATTCGGACAATATTATTCCGGATTCGGACTGGATGACACGGATGATGGCTCCCTTTGAAGAGAAAGAAATCATTGCGAGTGAGCCGATCGAGTACACGTATCGGAAGGAAGACAGCACCATCAATCGTTATTGTGCTCTGATTGGCATGAACGATCCTCTGTGCATGTTTACAGGAAACTATGATCGGAAGTGCATGATCACAGGGAAATGGACAACGGTTCCGAGAGAGGAGATTGACCGCGGAGATTATCTTTCCATCCGGTTCCGGGCGGATATGATTCCGACCATCGGGGCCAATGGCTTTTTTATGAAGAGAAAAGAGCTTCTGGAGAATTTCGAAGGAGATTATCTGTTCGATATCGATGTTCTGTGGGAGCTGTTCTTAAAGGATCCGCAGCTTCGTGTGGCGAAGGTGAAGACCGGTATCGTGCATCTGTTCTGCCCGGATCTGAAGACCTTCAAGCGCAAGCAGAATCGCCGCGTCATGGACTTCCTTTATTTCTCGGAGGCGAAGGGAAGGAAATATCCGTGGGGCAAGGTGGGAAGGTATAAAATCGCGCTGTTCTGTCTGGCATGTATTACCATTGTTCCTCTCCTTATTCAGTCTGTGATCGGATTCTGCAGGAAACCGGACTGGAAGGTGTGGCTGATGCATCCCGTGATGTGCTGGGTGACCTTGTGGGTGTATGGAACCGGAACAATCAAGGGAATGTTTCATAAGGAGGCAGCGGATCGCAGTGACTGGAAGCAGTGACGGTGGAGAAAATGAAGACACTGAATTTATATTATCAATGCAATAATAATTTCGTTTATGCGTTGGCAACTTCCATAGTTTCCCTTCTGATCCACGCATCCGAAAGCATCCAATATGATATTTACATTCTGACGCCGGATATTACCATGGAAAATCAGGATAGAATTCACGGAATGATTGCGGATTATCCGAAGATCCACTGCAGGATTGCTTTTATGGATGCTTCGTCGCTGGAGGAAGAAATTCGTTCCTGGAACGTGCCGGCCCATCGCTTTGCCTATGTGACCTATTACAAGCTTCTTCTGGATCATTATTTTCAGGGAACAGACGTCCATCGAATCATGACGGTCGGAGCGGATACATTGATTATGGGGGATCTGTCGGAGCTTGTGGATTTCGATTTTCAGGGAAATCCCATCGCAATGAACTGGTCCGAGAAGCTGTATGAACGGCGCTTCCGCAGAGATATGAAATACTGCATTGCGGAAATGGTTTACTTCGATCTGGATGCATGGAGAGCAGGGAAATGTGAAGAGAGAGTAATTCATCGGCTGAAGAAATACGGGGACATTCACGGGAGCAAGGATCAGGGACTTCTCAACATGGAGTTTCAGAACGAGATTACGCAGCTCCCGCTGAAATATAATGTTTACGGCATCACCTGCAATTTCTCCCTTCGAGGGAAGATGCTGTTCAACAATGCGCCGGTGATTACGAAGGAGGAGATTGAGGAGGCATATGCGCATCCGGAAATCATCCACCTCCCGGCAACCTTTTTGTATCGCCCGCATGAAGAAGGAACGCTTCATCCGTTGAAGGATTTATGGTGGGAGTATTGCAGGAAAACTCCATGGAAGGATATGAAACCATTGCCGGTTCTGGCAGAGCTTGGCGCGAAGGAGAAGTTCCTGCGAGCTGTTTACACGCACAGTCCGAGCTGGTTTGCGGAATGGTTTTTTGCCGTATGCAGGCACGGATACGGATGGATGAACTCCGTGCGGTTTCCGTATCAGGAGCATTATTCCAGGCCGATGAAGCAGATCTATACCGAGAGTAGGAAGAAGAGCAATAACCATAATTGAGAAATCATATATGCAAAGAAAAATGCTTGTGTGGAGGGAACATATGTTTGATATCGTCCGTTGGGTGTATTTTCTGGAAACAAGGATTCAAGAGCCTTTTTATAGTTTTATTA
>ERZ1035014.236-NODE-236-length-28970-cov-8.446308_pt1 | contig 28970 bp, 19 predicted proteins | sample MGYA00520620_ERZ1035014 | MGnify/ENA primary metagenome ERZ1035014 (study PRJEB33766, sample SAMN09781744) | gut metagenome | biome: gut microbiome | host: Homo sapiens | place: Madagascar | study: EMG produced TPA metagenomics assembly of the PRJNA485056 data set...
GTCGGGGGAATAAGTGTATTCCCCCTCCCTTCACCCCAAGATGTACCCACCATCCGGAGGACGTACGCGCGCGAGCGCACAACCCCGATGCCAGAACCAACACATTGCGTGATGACTGGTGGCCTGTCCTGGTGTCATGTCCGGTTGCACCGGGCATTTACATGGCGGTGGTCGGTCGGTGCCCTTGCGGCCTTTGCTTTTGGAGAGGGTGGGCGTGTCAGTCGGCTGTTTGACGGAAGGCGGATTGTTTCCAGTCATGGAAATGACAGAGTTGGATGCAATTCGATTATTTATATAACTATCTATGTTTATGTAAGTTATGGCTTGACGGAAGGGTTGGTGGCGGTATTTTAGCCCCGTGGCGTCCGAGGGGTTCGGATGATTTCCAGGGAAGTCCATTTTCAATCAGGAGGAGAGATGAACCGCCGACTTTTTCTTTTTCTATGTGTTTACGCAGTGATATCCCTTCGCGGAGCGGTCTGGCACGTATCCACGACCGGCTCTGACGACCGCAGTGGCCTGAGTTGGCGCCACTCCTTCAGGTCTGTCGGCCATGCGTTGGAAGTTGCCTCGCCGGGGGACGAGATATGGATTGCTGCGGGATGCTACGAACCCGCGGTCTCATCCGGCGTAATCATGCCGTCGGGCAGTTTTCGCCTGAAGTCAGGGGTCTCCCTTCGCGGGGGCTTTTTCGGGGACGAGCGTGACGAGTCGGAGCGTCGTCTCATCGACCGTGACGGCAATGGGGTTGTCGAGGAATGGGAGTATGCGGGCGAGACCATCCTGCGTCTGCCATCCGGGGTAGGCGGCACCATACTTGACGGCGTCGAGGCGGCGTCCATTCCCACCTTGCTTGAGGGATTGACCGTAATGGACGGAAATGCCTTTGGCTCCGAGGGCGGGAGCCTTCATCCAGGCGAGGGTGGCGGCGCCCATCTTCGTGGCGCATATCGTGTAAGCCGCTGCGAGTTTTCGGGCAACAGCGCGATTTACGGCGGTGCCCTGTGGGCTGAGGGCGGAGTTGAGATTGAGAGTTCGTTCTTTTCGATGAACACCGCCGTCCTCTCCGGCGGCGCGGTGCGTCTTTCAGGGGAGGGCGCGTCCATGGCGAACTGCGTCGTCCTCGACAATGGGGATTCTGCCTTGACCTCCTCTGGCGGGGGGCTGTCCTGCGCCCCCGGCGCATCCGGCGAGATTCTCCACTGCACCTTTGCAGGGAACTCCTCAAGAAATGCAGGCAGTTCAGTGGAGTTGTCCTCCGGGATGTGGATGTGTTCCTCGGTTGTCTGGGGCGGTTTTGGGCATCCACAAAGTGTCCTGGCTCAAAATGGGGCGCTTATCGACCATTGCGCAACCGAGTCGGGCGGCTTTCCAGGGGTGTTTGCGGAGGGTGGAGTCCTTTTGGAGAAGAGGAATTCGGGCAAGGGCGGCGTGGATGTGAACGAGAACCATCCGGACCACCTCTATCCGTGCTTCTCCAACCCCTCCTTCGGAGACTTCCGGCTGGGTGACGGGTCGTCGTTGATTGGACGGGGGCGTCGGACCGAAGGGACTCCCCGCGTGGATGCGGCGGGCATGGTCCGTCCTCCGACTCCGTCCATCGGCGCCTACGATTCGCACCATCTGAGGAACATCGCGATTGACCTGTCGCTTTCGGCTCCCCTGTACTTCGGTCTGACGCAGGAGCTTCTTCTGAGGTCAAGCGAAGAGCTGGCGGAAAGCCGTCTTTCCCTGACGGACATCTCGGTCGCCTCCCTTGACGGAATGGACTTGACCTCGCTTCATGCCGGCGAGGCCGAAGTCCGGGTGGAATATGCGCCTGCGGGCAGTGACGCCTCGCCTGGCGTGGCGACCTTCAGGTTTCCGATGCGACGCCGTCCCATCTCAGTCGCGGCGGACTCCATCGAATGGAATCCCGGCGTGAGCTCGTTTCCAGAGCTGACCTGGCATCTGACAGGTGGCGAACTACTTTCCGGACACAGGCTTTCCGGCGCGCTTTCCACATATTCATCCATGGAGACCAGGGGCGAGTCGATCTGCTATCCAATCACGCGTGGCACGCTGGCCGTCGAACCCGCGGAATACTCCGATGACTACGAGATTCTCTTCCGGAACGGCGTGCTTACGGTCTTCTCCACAGGCGGTGGCGAACCAGGGGGCGATTCCAACTACGATGTCGGTGAGGAACCCCATGTCGCAGTGGAAATCGTCTACGGAGACACATTGGACGGCGCATCGCAGATCGAGGGGGAGTTCCATGACAAGGAGACCGGCGGGACAATTCCCGGAGCCTTCTCCTGGACGCGGGACGGGGAGAGCCTGCCCTGCGGAATCTACGAGCTGGAGTGGACATTTACGCCCGAGGACGAGTCGCTGCCAGGGGAGACAGGGAGCCTTGCCGTGGAAATCCGCCCCCGCCCGCTATACGTCTGCCCATACGAACTGTATAGATTCTACCGTTCCGAGAACCCCGAGACCAGGTATCTGCTGGCGAATTTTGCCCCAGGGGAGGACGAGGCGGTCGTCGAGGAGCCCCCCGTCCTCCATGTGGAGGCCGGATATGATTCTCCCGTCGGGAGATACCCCATCTTGATGCGTGGAGGGCGTGCCCCGAACTACGAACTTGTGTTGCGCGAGGCATACCTTGAGGTTGCACCACTGCCTTTGGAGGTGGCCATCGAGTCCGCAAGCAAGGAATACGGCAGGCCAGACCCGCCCTTCTCGTGGAGAATACTTACGCCAGGGTTCTCCACAGGCTCCACGCCCCCATTTGAAGTCGTCCGCGAACCTGGAGAGGTTGGGGGGAAGTATCGCATCTACGCCAGGAGCCTTGACAGCAACTACAGCGTCTTCGGCGGCGATGCATACCTCACCATCGGCCAAGTCTTTCCGGCTTACAATGTTAAGGTGGAGCCCCTTAAGCCGTTGCAGACATTGCGTGAACTCCAGGTGAAATATGAATTCCTCGATCCATATACCCACGAGCAGGTGCCGGGGAGCTTCAAGATGAAGGATGGATACGACCTTGACACACCGCGCCAGATGATCCCCCAGAATATCTGGTTCGAGTTCACTCCGGATGACCCTGGACACTATTATGGCGTTAAGATTGCGCCGTGGTCGGAGATCGTAGATGTTCCCTTGACTGTCAAAATCGATGACAAGACGATGGAATACGGCGAGGAGTTTCCGGAGTTCACATGGCATGTGGAAAAGGGGGAGATACTCGAGGGGACCGAATTGCATGCGTCGCTGCGTCTGAAACAGTCCCTGGAGGACGCACCGTCGCCCCTGCCTCCGGGACGCTACAGGATTGTTGGTTCCATTGACCGCGACATTGTCCCGGCAAACTACAGCTACTGCTATAGATACACTAGCTTCAAGGAGGGAGTCCTGACGATAGCCAAGCGCACTGTTTTCCTCATAATCGAGGACAAGGAATATGTGTGGGGCGAGGAGCCACCCGAATACACGTCGTACTTCTCGTTTGCGGAGGACGGCTCGGAGCCGGCGCCGCCTGGCCTTTTTGACCGATTTGATTTTTCATACCAGACCTCCGAGATGAGCGACGACGGGATCGCCTGGATTACCGCGACGGGGCTCTTTCTCGATGACAACTACCAGTTGCGAATCGTGCCAGGAAAACTGACCCGCAAGCCACGCCTTCTGACTCCCGTCTGGCCAGATGTGCATATCGGCTTTGGAGACGAAGTCCCAAGTGTGACTGTCACCGCGGCCAAGGAAGAACTGCCAGAGGGCGTGACCTCCCTCTCCTCCACTTTCAAGCCAGTCTTCACGCCCGAGGACATGAAGCGTTACTCCTTCTACGATGTCTTCGGAATTAGGCACGAGCTGCCCGGAGACCATGTCATCTCCCTTGCCAGCGATGACACTGGCGACTCGCGCTTCAGGTGGGACATGTCGAAGACCGGCGTCCTGACGGTCGGTTCGCCGACGATTCTGGTCAGTCCGGATGCGGAGCAGCTTGGGGAGCAGGGGATAAGCGTCACGCGTCGGCTTGTGGGCAATGACCCCTCGGAGGAACCCATAGTTGAGACATTCACACCAGGGATCAACTTCTTCCCGGATGTGCCAACGGCCCTCCGGAATATCCATCAGGGGGGCACAGTCTGGATTGACGAGGCGAACGGCGGCACCCTTGATGGACACAGCGTGCACGACAATGTGACTCTCTACCTTCCATATACCTTCAACATCCGGAGAAACCACTCGTTCGTCATTGAGAAGCCTGCCATTGTCGGCAATTACACAGTCAGGATGGAGTGTATTGACCCTTCCGGCGAGGCATTCATGGAGGGAGTTGCCTTCTACGGGACAATACGGAATGTCGTGGAACTGCGCGCCGAGAACTGCACCTTCTCCAGTATAGCCGGGGTAGGGAGAATCTCCCTCAAGGAGTGTGTCTTCAGATACTATTCTCCGACGGGGGCAAACGGCTCCTTGTATGCACTCGTGCCCACCCAGACGTTTCCGGTCACAAAATCAGAGGTGCGTCTTGACAATTGTGTCTTCAAGATGGAAGGATACAGCCGAGTCCTCTCCTTCAGCCTTGATAACAATTTCAGCAATACTGACGAATTCAAATACAGCGCAAACTGGCCAATCGACATGACCACATGCACATTCGAGTTCAAAAAACCCAGCGTAGAGGATTTCGATGACTACTTCTATCCCCGGCAGGGATACAAGGGTTTCGAATTCTACCTCTACTAGCGGCCGGGGAGACTTGCAGGGGGAAGTCCATGCCGATGCGTCGGGACGCGCGCCGGCACAGACTCCTGCCCTGCACCGCCGTCGGCTAGAGATTCAGTTCCACCACATGGCGTGTGTCGGCGACGGGCTTTGAGAAATACGCCTCCTCAGTGGACTGGCTGCCAAACCATGCGTAATTCACATTGTTCAGCAATAGATGCTCCGGGTTTTGGACAAATCCGGAGATTGCGGAAATCGACTTCGGAGGAACTCCGTCGACTTCTGCGTAGCAGACTCCGATGCCGCCCATGCCGTATGCCTCGATTCGGATTGCCTCGGCTCTCCCCTCAGGGTGGTATGGCAGGTAGAATTCTGCGAGGGCGTTTGTGAGCTCCTGGGGCTTGGTGATGCCGTCGTAGATTTCCTTCCAGTCGCCGCCTCTCTCGAACTTGAGGGAGACACGGAGATGCTCCACGACATAGCCGTCTGGGACGCAGCAGCGTACCCGGACGAATTTGGAGGTGGTGAGGGTGTTGTGGAAGTTGTCTAGTTCCTGGAGCGCCCAGGGCTTCTTTTCCTCGAAGATGTTGCCCTGGATTCCGGGACGCCAGGCTTCCCAGTGGCGCGCATTGTCGTCCATCAGTTCTCCGAAGGCGTTCCGCAGTGTTTCGAAGCGCTGCGCGTCCGCGGGGGCGCCCTCTTCGACTGCGAGGAAGTACCGTTTCAGCGCGTGGGAGATGCACTTTTCCTCGAGTGCGTCAATCATGTCCTCTGCGATTCTGCGCCCCAGGTCGGTCTTGATTTGCGGCAGCGACTGCTTCAGCAGTTTTCTGGCGATTCTGTCCGCGTCGATGTTATGCCATGGCAGCCCCAGGAAGTCCCTGCTGAAGAGGGTAGTCCTGGAGATTGACTGGAAGTGTCTCCAGAGTCCTTGAGTGAGCGCCAGCGTGACTGCGGATGCCAGGACTGTGTCCCTTGTGCCGAATAGCTGTTCCATCATCGACTCCAGGGCGGATTCCTCCGACTTGCCGTTCATCAGGTTTCCGGCGTAGACGAATGTGGGGAATGTCCTGTAGAGGAAGTTGTCGGTCTTCTCCCAGCTGGTGATGATGCACCCGTTGAACTTGCGTCTTTCGGCGTATTCCAGGTAGCTTTGCGCGTTTCGGAAGAGCATGTCCACCGGGGCGATGAAGCTCTCGAACCCGAGGCGTTCATTGAGGGCGAGCCTGTCCTCGCACTTTGCATCGAAGAGGTGGCTGATGTAGTCCCGCACGTCTTCGTGGTATTGCCAGTCCACGAGGATGACATCCCGCGGAATCATCTCCTGCGCCTTCGGATAGTATTCGAACATGTCCGACCACATCAGCATTGTCTTGCCGCAGGACTTGAGGCATTCGTCCATCTTCGTCACATGGTCCGCGAAGAGCCTTGCCTGGGCGTCGAAGTCTGGCGCGGCGGCCTTGCATCGGTCGCAGAGGCAGTAGTCCCAGAACTCGTCAAGCCCCGCATGGAAGAATTTCGACGGGAAGATTTCGGCGACCTCCTTCAGGTATGTGCAGAGGAACGGATAGAAGTCCGGGTTGGTCGGGCAGAAGGTCTGCTTGAGGCTTCCGCCGAAGCGCCCCTTCGCATCGCCCTGGAGCTCCGAAAGCGGCAGAAGCTCCTCGTGGGCGAGGAACCGCTCCGCGTGGCCGAGGGTGGCGACACAGGGAACTACTTCAAGCTGAAGACCTTGTGCGTATAGGACAAGGTCGCTCATCTGGGCCGGCGTGTAGCACTCCGAGTCCTTCGGGTAGGGATAGGACCTTGTGCGGATCCTGTCCTCCAGATAGAGCAGGATTCCATTGTATCCTGCCTTTGCCATTGTCGCCATGAACTCCTTGATGAAATCGACGGATTCCATCTGTCTGGCGAGGTCAAGTTGTGCCCATTTGAACATAGCTGGTGAGGTATTGGTCTTGGTGGGGAAAGGTTGGGAGGGGTTGCGCATGGCGGGCGGAAGGCCCGTTGTTGCGTGCCGGGCACTACAATAACACTCATTCGGGGAATCAGCCGAAAAGAGAAAGTAGAGACAATGCGGAGGGCGTTTTGGCATATTATCGCCAGTTATATTAGGCCGGTTTACCTGAGTTTATCCAGCAATCCCCAAGCTTTTTCCTACCAAATCATGGCCCGCCACGACGAATGTCATTCCAAGGAATGCGAATGCAGCCACGAGGAATTCCCCGTTGCATTCTCCGCATACGACCTTCAGGTCGAATACAAGCACAATCCCATCGGGATGGACGAGCCGTCGCCCCGCTTCGGCTATGTCGTGGCCGGCTGCGTGAGCCAGGCCGCCCGCCAGATCCAGGTCTTCGAGTCTGGCGTGAAGGCTCCCGTGTGGGACAGCGGCTGGGTCAACGACTCATCCTCCATCCAGATTGTCTACGGTGGTGCGCCGCTGAAGCCGTTCACCGTCTACAAATGGCGTGTGCGGGTAAAGAGCACTGACGGCGATGTCAGCGCCTGGAGCCAGGACGGCAACACCTTCGAGACGGGATTTCTTGGGGGCGAGTGGAAGGACAGCAAGTGGATATGCTTCTGGCGCGGCCAGCGTCTTTGCGAGCATCCCCAGGTTTTCTTCCGCGACTTTGACCTTCCCCGCGGGAAGAAGCTCAGGAGCGCCCGTCTTTACGCCACCGCGCTTGGATGCTACGAAGCCGAGCTCAACGGCAGCGTAGTCTCCTGGCCATTTGCCCCGGGCTGGACCTGCTATCGCAGCCGTGTGCAATACCAGGCATACGATGTCACCTCCAACCTGAAGCAGAAGGGCAATACCCTGTGGCTGACCCTGGCCGGCGGCTGGTATTCCGGCAGGATTGCGGCACAGTGGAACATCGGCACTCCCAGGTACGCATATCCGGGTGACCCGGAGACTGTGCGCGCCGAACTCCGTCTTGTATTCGAGGATGGTTCGGTGGAGGTGATTGGAACCGACTCCTCCTTCGGAACCGCGAATCTTGGCGCATCGATTCGCATGGGCGACATCTACGACGGGGAGCTAGTCCAGGCATGGAGGACAAAGGAGATTGCCAGGAAGCAGGCCAGCACCGCGGCGGCAGTATATGAACCTCCAGCCAATGAAAAGCACATTTGGCCGAGGATCGAGTGGACCAGCGGCCCGAAGGTGGCGCGGCTCCAGACCATGGAGCCAGTCAGCATCACGAAGCGTTGCGAGGGCACATACATCGTGGATTTCGGACAGAACTTCACCGGCCGCGAAGTCCTGCATCTCAAGAAGACCGTGCGCGGCGCGACCATCACAGTCAAACATGGCGAGATGCTGGAGGCAGACGGCTCACTCTATGTCTCCAACCTGCGAACCGCCAAGGCGATGACGACATATATCTGCGACGATGCGGAGGAGGTGACCTACGAGCCGACCTTCACATTCTACGGCTTCAGATACATGGAAATCTCGGGCTGGTTCGGCCCGCGCCCCACCAAGAAGAGCGTCAACGCGGTTGTCCTGTCAAGCGACCTGCTGCGGACGGGCTCCTTCTCCTGCGCCGACGAGATGGTCAACAAGCTCTTCGAGAATACTGGCTGGGGATTGCGGTCGAACCTGCTTGACGTGCCGACCGACTGCCCGCAGAGGGACGAGCGTTTCGGCTGGACCGGCGACACGGAGGTGATCTGCAATGCCGCGACATACTGCCTCTACGCCCCGGACTTCTACAACAAGTGGGTGACCGACCTGAACCTGGGGCAGGGCAAGGAGGGCACATATCCATACGCCGCTCCGTCCCCTGTTCCAGACGACCCCGTGCCGCCTCCCGGACCCGGCTGGAGCGACGCGGCCGTGATTGTCCCATGGCAAATCTACCGCAAATACGGCGACGTGCGGATTCTCGAGCGCAGCTTCGACCACATCAAGAAGTACATCGACGGTGAAATCAAGTACACCCGCGGCACATACATCCTGGATCCGCCGCGCTTCGGCGACTGGCTCAATGTCAATGCGGTCACCAGCAACGCCCTCATCGGGACCGCATATCTCGCGGGAATGACCAGGCTGGCCGCGCGCATTGCGAAAATCCTGGGGCGCGAGGAGGACCGCGAACACATGGAGGCACTCTCGAAGAAGGTGCGCAACGCCTTCAAGCGCAGATTCTTCGACCCAAAGACAGGCCTCAGGGAAACTACCCAGTGCGCATACCTTATGGCACTCCATTTCGACCTGCTGCCCAAAAACTGGATTGCACGCACGGTGGAGGCGCTCGTCAATGACATTGTCGAAAAACGGGGCCTGCATCTCTCCACGGGCTTCCTCGGAACCCCGCTGCTGCTGCCCGTCCTCACACGCTATGGCAGGTCGGACGTGGCCTACGACCTCCTGCGTCAGCAGAGCTATCCCAGCTGGATATACCCCATAACACAGGGCGCCACAACCATGTGGGAACGCTGGAACAGCTACACGAAGGAGACGGGCTTCGGCGACATCAACATGAACTCCTTCAACCACTACGCATACGGCGCGGTCTCGGAGTGGTTCTTCGAGGGGATTTGCGGAATCCAGCCAATCGAGGACGACCCGTCCGCAGTCGCCTTCAAGCGTTTCCGCCTGGCGCCAGCCTTCAACGAATCCATGGGTGCGGCGCTGGCCGCATTCATCTCGCCATACGGCTACATCCTCTCATACTGGGGATTCGCGCACAACGAATTGGAGTGGTGCTTCAGCGTGCCGGACAACTCCAGCGCCGAAGTCACGCTTCCCCCGTACAAGCTGGCCTCGTTCAACGGAGACCTGGAACTGCAGCATGACGACGAGGGCAGGCTCATCGCGCTCCCCGGAGACTACTGCCTCCGGTTCAAGGTGCGCTAGGCCGCGCCCCACGGAAGACCCACATGTCCGACAATCCCTACGAAAACAGCAGCCGCAGCCTCTGGTATCCCGGGCACATGCTCAAGGCGGAGGTCGCCATGAAGCAGGCGTTGTCCCTGGTGGACATGGCTGTCGTGCTCATTGACGCGCGGGCGCCCCTGTCAACCAGGAACCCCAGGCTGGAGCGGCGTCTTATTACGCGTCCCCGCGTGCTTGTCGCCAACAAGTCCGACCTGGCGAACTCCGTGCAGAACCGCCGTTGGCAGGAGTGGTTCCGCGAGAAGGGCGAGACCATTGACTTTCTGGACTCCAGCCGTCTCCGCAAGCCCGAGGGGCTGGTCGAGCACTGGCGGGAGTTTGCGCTGAAGGCCCGTGCGGACCGCGGCGCCACCCGCCCGCTTCTCCGCCCCGTCCGCCTGATGATTGTCGGGATTCCGAACATCGGCAAGTCCACGCTTGTGAACCGGCTGAAGCAGAAGAACGTCGCGAAGGTCCAGGACCGCCCCGGCGTCACCCGTTCCAACCAATGGGTGTCATTGGCAGGCGGGCAAGTTGAATTGCTGGACACTCCTGGCGTGCTGTGGCCTCAGCTGCGTGACAAGGAGCATGAGCTTTTGCTGACGGCCCTGGGCAACATCCCCGACGGCAGCACCGAGCCTGTCCTGACCGCCCAGTTCGTCATCTCGAAGCTTCTTTCCCTGCCGATTCGGGATCCACTGAAGGCGCTTGACCTTGGTGATGTATCCGATTCCCCGCAGGAAATCCTGGAGTGCCTGGCGCGGAGGCGCGGGATGCTTGTGTCAGGCGGCGTCCCCTCCGTCGAGAAGGCGGCGCAGACCTTCCTCAAGGAGTTCCGCGCAGGGCAGCTCGGGCATTTCACCTTCGAGACGCCCCGGCAGGCCGCCCAGGGCGGCGAGGAGGAGTAGCCGTGGCAAGGAAGGAATACAACCACGTCGACGGAATCCTTCTGGTTGACAAGCCGCCGGAATGGACAAGCTTCGATGTCGTGAACCTGGTGAAGCGCCACTTCCAGCTGGACAAGGTGGGGCATTGCGGCACGCTGGACCCCTTTGCGACGGGGCTGCTCGTGATTCTGCTTGGCAAGGCGACGCGCCTCCAGGACCAGCTCATGGCGCAGAACAAACGCTATTGCGGCACAATCAGGCTCGGGGAGGAGACTTCCACCGAGGACTTGACAGGGGAGGTGGTCGCCACAAGTCCGGTTCCTGAACTCACGCTGGAGGGTCTCCAGGCCGTGGCGGATACTTTCCTTGGGGAGGGTGAGCAGGTGCCGCCAATGCACTCGGCAATAAAGGTGAACGGCCAGCCGCTGTACAAGCTCGCCCGCAAGGGAAAGGAGGTGGAACGCCACCCAAGGGCAATCCGAATCGACTCCTTCACGCTCTCAAACCTGAAGCTTCCGGAGGTCTCGTTCGTCGTGGACTGCTCGAAGGGAACGTATATACGCACGCTCGGAGCAGATTTTGGGCGGAAAGTCGGGTGCGGCGCCCATCTCACCGCGCTCAGGCGTCTTAAAAGCGGAGACCATACGGTCGAGGGCGCGCCAACCGTCGAGGATGTCCGCGCATGGGATCTGGACGGACTCAAGGCGCATCTCGAACCACTTCCGGAGGCAAGGGCATGAGCATTAAGCCGTGCCAGCCAAGGCTCCTCCACACAATGGAGGAACTCTCCGGAAGAATCGTCCTGGCCATCGGGGCATTCGACGGAGTCCACCTCGGACACCAGGCAATCCTGAGGCGGCTCGTCCAGGCCGCCAGTGAATCGGATGCGACGCCGGTGGCGCTCTTCTTCGACCCGCTGCCACGGGAGGTGCTTTTCCCAGGCAAGCCAACGAAGATGCTGACTCCGTTCCGGGAGAAGGTTCGCCTCATGGGGGAGCATGGCGTCGAGGATGTGGTGGTGTTGCCATTCACGAAGGAGCTGGCAGTCCTGTCCCCTCAGCAGTTTGTATCTTCATATCTGCTTGCAAATAAACAACTTACGATAAAGGCAATATGCATTGGCGAGGGATGGCGCTTCGGGGCGGGGAACAGTGGCGACGTCAAGCTTCTCGACAGCCTTGTCTCCCCCTTCGGCATCCAGGTCGTCGAGGTGCCATCCGAATGCCATGCGGGCACGAGGATTTCCAGTTCCTGGATACGCAATGTCGTCTCGGAGGGTGACCTGTCCCTTGCGTCCGCCTTGCTTGGCCGCCCGTATTCACTCTGCGGTGCGGTAACCCATGGCAAGGAGATGGCCTCGGGCACATTGAAGTGCCCCACCGCGAACATTTCCGCGGACACGCTGCAGCTACCGCCCTATGGCGTCTATGCGGCCTGGACCATCTGCGGCGGTTCGCCTCCAGTCCCGGGGATTGTCTATATTGGCGATGCGCCAACAATCCGCGGCGAGGGCAATGGACACGCGATTGTGGAGGCAAACCTCTTCGGCTGCTCGGTGAATCTCTACGGACGCGACATTTCCGTGATTCCAGTCAGGTTCCTGCGCGGCAGCATAACCTTCCCGAATCCGGAGGCGCTTTCACGCCAGGTCGCCCTCGATGTGGCGGCGGCAAAGTCGGCGCTGGAATGCAAGGAGTGACGAATATGCGCAGGTATGCGGTGATAGGCTGGCCCGTCGGACACTCACTCTCGCCCGCAATGCAGAATGCCGCCTTCAAGGCACGCGGAATAGATGCACTCTACAAGGCCGTCCCAATTGACCCGGAGGAGTTCCACACGGGAATCCGGCGTCTTCTTGACGAGGGGTTTGACGGCTGGAATGTCACTGTGCCGCACAAGGAGAGGATGTTCGAGGCCTGCGACGCCCTGGGGAACGGGGACGCGCGCGCGTCGGGCACCGTGAACACGGTAGTGGTCTCCAACGGCAGGATGACGGGCTACTCGACCGATGCGCTGGGAGTCGTCCGTGCCATTGCCCACGACTTCGGGATTAGGTCGATGCCCGCGACGCAGCTCTATCTTGGATGCGGGGGCGCCGCACAGGCTGTGGCCACACATGCCGCCGCCAATGGCGCAAGGACACTCTATCTTGCAAACCGCACCATTGAGAAGGCCGAGGCGCAGGTGCGGAGAATCTCCGCACTCAATCCCGCCTGCAGGGCAATCGCAATCCCCCTGGCGGCTGCGCCCGAGGTTGTCCCCCAGTGCGACATCGTGTTCCAGTGCACGTCTCTCGGCATGAGACCCGACGACCCGATGCCAATCCCGCCGGAGGCCGTCCCGGTGGATACGCCAGTCTTCGATTTCGTCTACACCCCCTCGAGATTCCGCGAAGCGCTGAAGCTGCGCGGAAATCCCGTCTCCGACGGTCTTGAGATGCTCCTGCAGCAGGGCATGGAGAGCTTCCGCATCTGGACTGGGCTGGACGCACCCGAGGAAGAGATGCGCAGCGCACTTCACGCATGAAGCCCGGCGGTGAGGGAAGCCGCCCGCCTTTTGTGCCTCTATTGGCTGGCGCAAGGCAGGGTGTCAATCGTATGCCTTCCGCGTATCCTTCGCCTGATTTGCCGTGCGCGCCTTGTACTTGCAGTATGGGGCGATGACGCAGCTGTCGCAATGCGGGTTTCTTGCTGTGCAAGTATATCTTCCGTGCAGGAGCAGGTAGTGGTGTGCGTCCCTGAGGTATCGTTTTGGTGTCTTCTTCTCAAGGATTTCGCCCACTCTTTCGGGGGTGTCTGCGGTGGCGAGGCCGGTCCGGTTGGCGACTCTGAAGATATGCGTGTCGACAGCGACGACCGGCTTCCCAAAGCCGACGTTCATGACTACCTTCGCGGTCTTGACCCCCACTCCAGGGAGAGTAAGAAGCGACTCCAGGTCCGAGGGAACCTCGCCGCTGAAGTCCGAAATCAACTTGTGGCAAAGCGCAATGATTGCCTTTGACTTGTTCCGGTAGAGGCCAATGGACTTCGTAGCCCTTTCGAGGTTCTCGACTCCCCAGTCGAGAAAGTCCTGGGGAGTGCGCCGTTCGGGAAAGAAGGCGCGCGTCGCAAGGTTCACCGACTTGTCAGTGGCCTGCGCCGAGAGGACGACTGCCACAAGAAGATGGAAGACGCTGTCGTATTCCAGCTCTGCCTTCGGGGTTATCTTCTCCGAAAGCAGTCTGTATAGTTCTTCTATCTCCTTGCGGTTAAGCATGTTATGTGTATAAATCCTAGAATGTGCGGTATCTTTCGCGCCGGTGTGCGAATTTCCCTTCGCCAGTGAGGTATTTTGCCTCGTAGTCCGCGAAGTTTCCGGGGAACCAGACCAGTCTCCCGTCGCCTTCGAAGAGCAGCAGGTGCGTGCAGATCCGGTCGAGGAAGTATCTGTCGTGGCTGATGACCATTGCGCATCCGGTGAAGTCCCTGATTGCGTTCTCCAGGACTCTCATAGTATTCACATCCAGGTCGTTCGTGGGTTCGTCAAGCAGGATGAGATTGCCTCCACGCCGCAGGAGTTTTGCGAGGTGGACCCTGTTCCGCTCGCCTCCCGAAAGCTGCCCCACGAGTTTTTGCTGTGACGGGCCCCTGAAGTTGAACTTTGAGACGTATGCCCGGCCGTTGATGCTCTTTCCTCCGACCATCAGGTTTTCCTGACCGTCGGTGATTTCCTCGTAGACAGTCCGCGAGTCCACCAGCTCGTCGCGGTTTTGGTCGATGTATGAGAGCTGGACGGTTGACCCGATGCGGATTTCGCCGGAGTCCGGCTTGTCAAGACCCATGATCATCCTGAAGAGGGTGGTTTTCCCCGTGCCGTTTGGACCGATGATGCCGACGACTGCCCCCGGCGGCACCGAGAATGACGCGTCATTCAGGAGAGGAGGCTGGTTTCCGAAGGCCTTGGTGACGTGTTCGACATCCACCACCTTGTCGCCGAGGCGTGGCCCTGGCGGGATTTGGATTGTCAGGTCGTCCCTCTCGATTTCGAAGCTCTGGGAGGCCAGTTCGTTGTATCTGGTGATGCGCGCCTGGTTCTGCTTTTGGCGCGCGGCCGGCGTCGCGGAAATCCATTCCAGCTCCCGTGCAAGCAGCTTTTGCCTGGCTGTCTCCTTCTTTTCGATCTGACGGAGGATCTCCTGTTTTTGCTTGAGCCAGGAAGAGTAGTTGCCCTCGAATGGGATGCCGCGGGTATTCTCGATTTCGAGGATCCACTTCGTGATATGGTCGAGGAAGTATCTGTCGTGGGTGACGATGATGACCGTGCCCGGGTATTCCCTGAGCGCCTGCTCCAGCCAGGCGATGGTCTCGGCGTCCAGGTGGTTTGTGGGCTCGTCAAGCAGCAGCAGGTCTGGCTTTGCGAGAAGTGCCTTGCATAGCGCGACACGCCGTTTTTCGCCGCCGGAGAGCTTTGTCACATCCGCATCGTCGGGTGGAAGTACCAGTGCGTCGCTTGCCACGTCCAGCAGGTGGTCGAGATTCCACCCGTCCAGCCTGTCGATCTCGTTCTGGAGGAAGTCGAACTCGTCGTTCAGCTTGTCGGTCTCCTTCTGCGTGAGGTCGGGATCCCCCATCTTCTCCATGACCTGGTCGTATCTGTCAATCAGGTTCTGGATGGGGGCCATCGCCTCTTCAAGGTTTCCGCGCACGGTCTTCTCGGGGTTCAGACGGGGCTCCTGGGGCACCAGCAACACCCGTATGCCCTTGGTGATGGTCGCCGTCCCCATGATTTCAGTGTCCTCCCCCGCCATGATGCGAAGCAGGGTCGACTTGCCGGCGCCATTGTCGCCGACAATCCCAATCTTGGCGCCAAGGTAGAAGGAAAGGTTGAAGTTCTGAAGCACCGGCTTGTCGCCATAGAATTTGGACATGCCGAGCATCTGGAAGACGAATTGCTGTGCCATGGTGTTGTGTCGGAATGGGTTGGCGTGGCTTGAATGCGAAAAGGGGAAGGGCCGGGGGGGGAGGCGGATGCGCCCGTGAGCCGGATTCGGCCGTTGCGAAACCAAATGCGGGCATTATTTTAGTCGCCCTGTTCTCCAAGGACAGGCAACGCCTCCCGGAAGACAGCGCGGTCGCGCCACCCCCCCATGGGATGGGCGGCATAATGTAATCCCCTTCAATGCCTTGATATTCAACACATCCCCACTATGGAAAGACTTAGGACAATCTCGGAATCAATGGCAAGGCTCAGGACGGAACTGGCAAAGGTATTCGTCGGACAGGAGGAGGCGGTGGAACTCCTCCTAGTGGCACTGCTGGCGGGAGGACACGCAATGCTCACAGGAGTCCCGGGACTGGGAAAGACAAAGCTCGTCAGATCCGTGTCCGCCCTCCTGGGACTCTCGTTCAGAAGAATACAGTTCACACCAGACCTCATGCCCGCGGATATCATCGGCGGGGAAATCCTCGAACAAGACCCCGAAACCGGACGCAGGGCATTCAGATTCCAGGAGGGACCAATCTTCACACAGTTCCTGCTGGCGGACGAAATCAACAGGACGCCGCCTAAGACGCAGGCCGCACTCCTGGAGGCAATGGGGGAACGGCAGGTCACTTCCGCAGGGGCAACCAGACGACTCCCGGAGCCATTCTTCGTCCTCGCAACGCAAAACCAACTGGAACTCGAAGGGACATACCCACTCCCCGAGGCACAGCTGGACAGGTTCCTCCTGAATATCGTAATGGACTACCTCGCGCCCGACGAGGAGGCACGCATGGTCGCCGCCACGACCGGCGCCGCAGAACCCGCACTGGAACCTGTCATAAAGGTGGATGAACTGCTGGAGATGCAGAGGCTCTGCCGTGAGATCGTCGCTCCCGCAAGTGTCGTCGAAGAGGCCGTGGAGATCTGCGCCGGGACACGCCCGAACACGCCGGCGGTCCGCCCGGAATTCCAAAAATACCTGAGATGGGGCGCGGGAAGCCGGGCGTCACAGGCGCTTGTCCTCGCAGGAAAGGCACGGGCAATGATGCAGGGCAGGGGAAATGTGTCCACGGACGATATACATAAACTCGTCCTCCCAGTCCTCAGACACCGCATCATCCTGAACTACCAGGCGGCCGCCGACGGAATGACCATCCCTAAACTACTCGAATATCTGCACTGACCCACATCCGGAAAAAACACAGAAATTGGCGCACATCCTTCACGCAAGTGCCATTGACATGGTTGCGGCAGGGTGGAAAAAACAGAGTATGAATATCCTTAACTGTCTTGTATGCGCCTATATGTGATATAGGTATTAAGAAAAAGCTGTTCGTTGGGTGAAAAGGCCGACAATGACAGTCCAGGAAAGAGGTCATTCCAAATGCGGAACAGTCAAGGAGAATTTGTCCTGAATTAGCCCATATTCAGCAGTAAAGTCGTGTAATTCCCTGAATGTAACCGAATTGTCATGAATTTACACTCCTTGTTATACAAATTGACATGCAAAAAACTTGGAAAAAACTCCAATCCAACTTGAATTGATCTTGAAAATGCCTATAATAGCAGTGGACGCGAAATTGCCGTGGGAGAGAGGTAGGTTTTCCATTATATTCTGAAGATGTCTAAATACATTGCACGAGTTGGTGTTACAGATGCTGTTGCTAGTCCGCAGCCTCTGGAGAAACACCTTTTCAATGTTGCAATGATCTGTGGAGGCTATCTAAGGAGTTATGGTCTTGAAAAAACAGGAATACTACTGGGGCTTATCCATGACATTGGCAAGTATTCTGATGGTTTTCAGAACTATATACAATCTCTTGGCGGTCTTAAAAAAGAGGGAGATTCTGGTTTTTTGCGAGATGCGGAGAAATTTCGCGGGAAAATCCCTCATGCTGAAGCTGGTGCCTGGTATCTTGAAAGTCTTGACGCAATCTTCGAACATTGTCCAGATTTGAAGATATTGCTTGAAATGCCAGTCGTCTATCATCATTCATATCTTGAAGATATTTATGCTCCTGATGGCGACGCACCATTTCTCAATAAAAAGAAAGAAGGTTTTAAATATTTTGATGCATTACACGATATCTTCGGGCGCATCGATCCAGGTATTCAGAATTTGGTTAGGGGGATTGTTGCCGACAAGTCATTTGCTAATGAAGTGAAGTCATTTTATGATGGCTTGTTTTCCTTCGCTATTAAGATGCCTACATCAACATGCGAGGAAATGCAGTTAAAACAAAATGTCATAGCTTACGGAAGAGCTATTCTGACAAGGTTGCTGTACAGCGCATTGATTGATGCGGATAGGATAGATGCAGCGGGGCGTTCTCCGAATGACTTTGACGAATGGGATTCCCTCGCGAAAAAAATGGAACGGAGGCTTTCGGAATTCTCTTCCGACGGCAAAATCGACAAGATACGGGCGAAGATTTCCCAGAAGGCGCTCGAAGCCTCCACCTCGCCTGATTATCCCCCCGGAGTCTATCGCTTCACCATTCCCACCGGCGGTGGAAAGACATTTGCTGCACTTCGTTTCGCCCTCCACCACGCGGCTCGCCACAAGATGAAGCGCATCATATATGCGGCTCCCTTCCTCTCGATTCTCGAACAGAACGCCGAGGCAATCCGGAGGATTATCGACGATGTGGCAGGAGAATACGTTCTTGAATGCCACAGCAATGTGTTGCGCGACAGGGATGACGAGGCACCATCTAGCCAGATATCTGAAAATTGGGACGCGCCTATCATCGCAACCTCGATGGTTCAGATACTGAACGCAATGTTTTCAGGTGAAAGCAGGTACGCGAGACGCTTCCATCAACTCGGCGATTCTGTAATTATTCTCGATGAAATCCAGTGCCTTCCTCTCGAAATGACTTACATCTTCAATTGCATGGTTAATTTCATTGCGGAAAGGATGCATTCCACGATTATTCTCTGCTCTGCGACTCAGCCGGCATTTGAAAAGACTTCCTGTCCGATAAACATCAACGGTGAAATATACCCGGACAAGGAGACGTTGTTCACAGAACTGAAGCGCGTCGAGACGGAATATGTCCACACGAAGAATCCCGATGGGAGCGATTCCCAATTTGAAACGAGGGATGGTGTCCTGAAGTTCGTCTCCTCGAGGATAGACGAAATCAGTCATTCCTTGTTGGTCATTTGCAATACTAAACCCCACGCAGCGGAACTATTCAGCAAGTTGAAGGAAGCGCATGGGGATTGCCTTGTCTTCCACTTGAGCACGAACCTTTGCGCCGCACATCGCAAGGATGTGCTGAAGGACATTCGGGCTTCTTTAGCTGACTCTTCCAGGAAGGTCGTCGTCGTTTCAACCTCTCTGATAGAGGCCGGGGTCGACATCTCCTTTGAGTGCGTCGTCCGGATGATGACCTCCCTGGATTCGATTGCGCAGTCTGCGGGGCGCTGCAACCGAAATGCGGAATCCGCCATGGGACATGTGTATGTCCTTGACAATCCCCGTGGGATAAGGCTTACTCCCTCCGTCGAAGCCTGGAGCGTCTCTTCCAAGTCGGCTCTTTTACGATACAACCGCATGAAGGAGAAATACGATAACGATCCCTTGTCTCCTGCTCTTCTTAACTTCTACTACGCAGAACTCTATAGTGCGAACAAGGAACGCTTGCCTTATCCGCTGGGCGGCATGGGCGGCAATCTCCCAAAGGAGGAAACACTTTTTGATTTACTGGGGTTCAATCAAAAATCACTGGCTGCCTTTCGCCGATTGAGAGGCACAGCGGGCATCTCAACGAAGATCCACTCCGCGTACAAGACTGCTGGGCTTTTTTTCAGGGCGCTTGACGATTTGACAAGTTCCTCCGTGATTGTACCCTACGGGGATGGCAAGAGGATAATCGCTCAAATTCTTCAAAGCGATTCGTCAAGAAATCCCGGCGTCTTCAATAAATTGATACGCGATGCGCAGCTCTACACTGTTAATGTTACCGAAAATGTCGAAAGGAAACTGAAGGACACGAAGGCCGTCTTTTCGATATCAGAGGAGTATGGCATTCTCGCGGCGCGCGAGAGCGACTATTCCGAAGAACTTGGCCTCGCCGTAGGGCAGGGGCATCTTGAGACCTTGAATTTCTAGTTTACTTCAATCATTTAAGGAGAAACACAATTATGGACAACACAGTCAGTTTTGTAGTTAGAGGGCGATATGCTCTCTTTACGGATCCGTATTCAAAGATAGGCGGTGACAAGACTTCTTATCCTGTGCCGACATACGAGGCACTGAAGGGCATTGCCAAGTCAATTTACTGGAAACCGACCTTCATCTGGATTATAAAGCGAGTCAGGATTCTAAATCCTATTCGAATGGAGAGCAAGGGAGTAAAACCTTTGAGAATGCATAATCCCAAGCCAACACTTGCCTACTATAGTTATCTTTCCGATGTGGCCTATCAGGTTGAGGCTAGGTTTGTCTGGAATATGTTCCGCGGTGAGGAGTATTCAAAGGACAGGATTGATGGTAAGCACTATACAATTGCAAAGTCAATGATAGAGAAGGGAGGCAGAAGGGATATCTTCCTTGGCACACGCGAGTGCCAAGGGGAGGTTGAACCATGCGTTTTTGGTGAGGGAGATGGTTACTACGATGGTAAGGGAAGTCGGCCTTTTGGAATAATGTTCCACAGTTTTGCATATCCGGACGAGACAGGTGTCAATGAGTTACGGACTCGTTTTTGGGATGTCGAGATGAGGGATGGTGTCATAGAGTTTCCCTCCCCGGAAGGATGTGACCCCAATATGACTCGATTCATTCGGAAGATGACGCCGGTTCCACTGAAATCAAGCGGATTAGGAGAGGAGGCAATTAGATATGAGCTGGATTGACAAACTTGCCAGGACCTACGAATTAAACAATGGAAGCCCGGGGCTCGTTCCTCCCTTCCATGTGGGAAAGGTTTCTCACATCATTGTTACTCTCGATCCCAGTTCTTCCTTCGTTGATGCCAGGCTGCTTTTGGACAAGAAGGAACAGGAGAAGATAATTCCATGTACTGTAGATTCGCAATCAAGGACATCGGGGTTGTGTCCTCATCCCTTGTTTGACACACTTCAGTATATTGCTGGTGATCTTGAAGATTGCTTCATCCCATCGTCAGGAATCAAGGTTGACAAGGAGAAACTCCATGATGCGTTTGAATTGTACATAAATCAATTACGAGGATGGTGCGAGGCAAAGCAAAATAGGCTGGTGGGTATTGTCTACCAATATCTCACAAAAAAATGCCTTGCGGGTGATTTAGTCAGGAAGGGAATTCTTCCCGCAGATGAGTATGGACGGGTTTTTCTTGAAGCTCCCAGTAGCAGTTTTTCTTTTGAATACCCCATATACAAGGTTGTTACAGGAGGCGATTTGTCAAAGGCATTCATTCTCTTTGAGATATCTGATGCCGGTGATGATGGAACAACAGTCAGGCTGTGGGAAGATAAATCAGTAAGAGATAGCTGGCAGAATTATTATATGGATATGTTGTTGGCTGATCCTGAATCCTTAAAAGGTTTTTGTCAGGTTACCGGCAAGGACACCATCCTTGCCAAGATGCATCCGAAGCAAATATGTAATTCGGCGGATAATTCAAAAATCATTTCATCAAATGACGACCAGGGTTTTACTTATCGTGGACGCTTTGAGGAGCCTATGCAAGCATGCGGCATTGGTTTGGAGGTGAGCCAAAAAGCCCATGCTGCTCTGCGCTGGCTACTAGCCAAACAAGGGATGCATGAAGGCTCCATGTATCTCGTCACATGGGCGGTAGACGAGAATCCCAAGATCCCTAAACCTAATGTCAATACCTTCGAACTGTATTGCGACGAGGAGCAGGAGGAGGATTTCACCCCGCCCGATACGGCAGAGGCTGCAGCACATGCCTTGAACAAACTCATTAATGGGTATAGCGCAAGGCTAAATGCAACGGGATTGTGCTTGATTGTTCTTGATGCTGCCACATGTGGATGCCTTGCAATCAAAACATTCCGCGACCTGGAGGAATCTATCTATTTTGCAAACATCCGCAAATGGCATACGGAATGTGCATGGTTGCAATTTTGTGGAAAGGACAAAAAGTCGGGGAAGGAGATTCGATTCTACGGGGCCCCCTCACCGCGAGATATCGCAAAAGCGGCATACGGTCCAATGAAGGAGGATGATTCGCGAATAAAGAGCATTGTATCCCGTCTGCTCCCGTGTATCATTGACGGCACAAGAGTTCCGCGTGACATCCTTGATGCTGTTGTTCGTCGTGCATCCCACTTTGAATCGGCGGAATACACAGCCTTCAGAAGGAATCTAAGCATTGCTTGCGCACTTTATAGATACAACAATCCAACCAATCCAGAAGGAGGAAGTTACAAAATGTCACTAGATCAGAACTTGAAGTCCAGGGACTATCTCTACGGTCGTCTTCTGGCGATTGCGGACTACCTTGAAAAATCCGCAATGTCCGATTCAGAGCAGTCACGTCCGACAAATGCAATGCGTCTTATGGCCTGCTTCTCAGAACACCCCTATTCTACTTGGCGCAATCTTTACAATCAGCTAAATCCGTATAGGGTAAGACTTGCATCGAACAATCCTGGCTTGTCGGTCTTTCTTGAGAAACTGATGTCCGAGGTATTTGGTCTTTTCAGCCAAGAAGACTACTCGTCCAATAGGCCACTTTCAGGCGAATATCTACTTGGTTTCTACTGTCAGAAGCAGTCATTCTACACAAAGAAAACATCGTCAACAGAAGTTGTCGACAACAAAGAGGAAAGCGAACAGGAATAACAAGGAGGGTTTAGAAGATGTCTTTAAGTAACAAGATTGATTTTGCAGTTGTTTTTTCCGTGGACCACGCGAACCCAAATGGGGATCCCCTCAACGGGAATCGTCCCCGCACGACATACGAGGGATTTGGTGAGGTTTCCGATGTTTGCCTGAAGCGCAAGCTCCGTGACCGCCTTCAGGAGGCAGGCGAGAAGATTTTTGTCCAGTCTGATGACCGTCGTAACGATGATTATTCCACCCTCAAGAATCGCGCCAGCGCAATGTTGAATGGCGTCAAGGCAAATGAGTATGGAATGCGTGCCTGCGAAACTTGGTTTGACGTGCGGGCCTTCGGGCAGCTCTTTGCTTTCAAGAATGACAAGAAGGGGGGCGTCGGGAGCGCAGACAGCGTGTCCATTGGAATCCGCGGTCCTGTGACAATTCGTTCTGCTTTCTCCGTAGAACCCGTCGATGTTGCCAGCATTCAGATTACAAAGAGTGTTAGTTCCGAAGGGGATGGCACGAAGAAGTCATCTGACACCATGGGCATGAAGCATCGCGTCGATTCCGGCGTCTATGTTTTCTATGGCGCCATGAGTCCTCAACTTGCCCAGAAGACCGGCTTTTCCGACGAAGACGCAGAAAAGATTAAGAAACTTCTTCCAAAGCTTTTTGAGAATGACGCCTCATCGGCGCGTCCCGATGGCAGTATGCGTGTCCTCAAGGTCATCTGGTGGGATCATGGATGCCCCAATGGCAGATGTTCTTCGGCAAAGGTTCACTCTTCACTGAAGGTCGGCAAGGATGGCTCGATTGACCTCACTCCCATTCCTGGAGTGGAGGCAACGCTGGTCGAGGGCTTCTGAAGAGTTCTGTAATACAGTCGCAACACGTTGATGGACGGGTATCCAGACGAGGACGTCATCCAGCTCTCCGCAGTGCAGCATTTTGTCTTTTGCAAAAGGCAATGCTACCTGATTCACCAGGAGCAGTTTTGGAGTGACAATATCTTCACGGTCTCCGGCACTCTCGCCCATCAGCGTGTGGATTCCGATGCGGTCTCATATTCGCCAGACGGTCTGAAGCAGGTCCGCTCTCTTCTTCTATCTTCGACAAAATACGGATTGAGCGGGCGGGCTGACCTGATTGAATTCGATGAGGAAAATGGCAAGGTCTTTCCTGTCGAATACAAGGTGGGCAAGCCCAAATCAGACAATCGGGATGCAGTTCAACTCTGCGCCCAGGCTTTTTGTCTCGAGGAGATGCTTAATTTTTCTGTGCCAAAAGGGGCGATTTACTATGGACGTTCCCACAGACGCCTTGAGATAGAATTCAACGACAAACTACGCAAGGAGACAGAGGAAATCATAAGACAGGTCCATGAACTATTTCGTTTGAATGAGCCACCTCTCCCTGTGGAGGATGAGGAAAAATGTTCGAATTGCTCGCTTAAGGATTATTGTCTCCCTGTCTTGTCAAAAAGAAGGAGAGTTGACCGGTATCTCAAAAAAATGCTTTTTGATGAAGGGTCTTTGACGTGAAAAAGCTTCTAAATGTTCTGTACATCACGTCCCAGGGAGCATTTCTTTCCCTGGAGGGGGAGACTATAGTTGTATCGGTCAAGGGCGAAAAAGTCGGACAAATCCCCCTTTTGAACCTCCAGGGCATTGTTTGTTTTGGGAATGTCCTGTGTACGCCTTTTCTAATGGGAGCTTGCGCTGACCATGGCGTTTCAATTTCATTCTTGACAGCAAACGGCCGTTTTCTGGCAAGAGTGCAGGGTGGTGTTACTGGCAATGTTCTCTTGCGACGTTCCCAGTTTCTTGTTTCGGAGGAGCCTTCCAGACGCTCTCGGATCGCAAGTATGTTTCTTTTTGCAAAGGTTCTAAACTCAAGAACGAATATACAGCGTTTTCTGAGAGATTATGAAGATGTATGTGATGAACAGACCCGATGCAAACTGGAATATGCAGTCAAGGTGATGAAAAGGACAGCTGGCGCTATTGAGGCCAATATGTCAACTGAAGATTTCATTCCAATAGAGGAGTTGATGGGACTTGAGGGTGCCACAGCGAATCTCTATTTCTCATGCTTCCCTGCGTTGATTTTGAAGCAAAGGGAGAGTTTCGCATTTCGTGGCCGCACCCGTCATCCCCCCCTTGACAAAGTAAATGCACTTCTTTCGTTTGCGTACACTCTCCTTGCTCATGATTGTGTCGGGGCATTGGAGTCCGTGGGGCTTGACCCTCAGTTCGGATTTCTTCATTCATTACGCCCCGGTAGACCTGCCCTTGCTCTTGATTTGATGGAGGAATTCAGGGCAAGTCTCGCCGACAGGCTAGTTCTCTCGCTCATCAATCGCTTCCAGATCAACGCCGCGGACTTCAAGACGACAGAGACAGGAGCTGTCCGAATGAATGAAGAATCTAGAAAAACCTTGATTGAAGCATGGCAGGAACGTAAGCAGGAAGAAATCGTTCATCCGTTCCTGAAGGAGAAGATGAAGATAGGTCTGCTTCCATACGCTCAAGCCCTGATCCTGGCGCGGTTCCTCCGAGGAGATATCGAGGACTATCCACCATTCATTAGTCGATGAGGCGCTAATTGACATGCATGTTGTTGTGAGCTACGATGTAATGACCTCCTCGGACGGAGGACAAAAACGCCTGCGTCATGTGGCAAAAATCTGTAAGAATCACGGGCAGCGTGTCCAGTTCTCGGTCTTTGAATGTCAACTTGACTGGGCGCAATATCTCGTTTTCAAGGATCAGGTTCTTAAGGCTTTAGATCTGGAACAGGATAGTATTAGGTTCTATCTACTTGGAAACAAAAGCGATACAAAAATAGAACACTGCGGGGTAAAGTCAAGCCGCAATCTCGAAAAGGACACCTTGTTCCTATAAACGCGAACCGTTGGTTATTCTTCTCTGCTAGTAGAGGTTCGCGCAAGGTATAACTCGTTGTGTGCAAGATAGTTATATGCGTGATTAACTCCTCGCCGTTCGCTCTTTGACAATCGGATTCGACCTTCGCGGAATAAACTCTTGTGACTATTTGGGCTCAAGATGTTATCTTAACAGGGTTGCCCCCCCGCGTGGGGGGCATGTATTGAAACGAATGCCCCGCCGCGTCCTGTATGAGCGAGGCGGTTGCCCCCCCGCGTGGGGGGCATGTATTGAAACACTTGCAAAGTAGAAAATCTACGTTATAGTATGCGTTGCCCCCCCGCGTGGGGGGCATGTATTGAAACAGCCCTCTCTTGAGAACAAACTCCATCGTTTCTGTTGCCCCCCCGCGTGGGGGGCATGTATTGAAACATCGTGCGTCCAGAAGTATCTCCTACCCACGTCCAGTTGCCCCCCCGCGTGGGGGGCATGTATTGAAACAGTGCTGGCAAGTTGATCCCTGTGTATCTCGATGTTGCCCCCCCGCGTGGGGGGCATGTATTGAAACCGACTGAACAGGACCTGGAACAGGCTCGGGAGCCTTGTTGCCCCCCCGCGTGGGGGGCATGTATTGAAACATCAGACGTTTACTGTAACTATACTGCTGGGCATGTTGCCCCCCCGCGTGGGGGGCATGTATTGAAACACGTCATCTGCGAATCCTGATGCATCGTATGTCGGTTGCCCCCCCGCGTGGGGGGCATGTATTGAAACGCTCCCTCGTGGTAAGCGCAAGGATTATTTTACCAGGTTGCCCCCCCGCGTGGGGGGCATGTATTGAAACGGTGTCCCTTGCGTTTTTGATGGTCCTCGCCAGGTTGCCCCCCCGCGTGGGGGGCATGTATTGAAACCGGAAAAAGTAGAGTCCAAGTGACTTTTTCGTCAGGTTGCCCCCCCGCGTGGGGGGCATGTATTGAAACCGTGTAAGTGCCGAAAAAGCACGGAGATATGGGGTTGCCCCCCCGCGTGGGGGGCATGTATTGAAACGCTCTCCTACTGTTGAGAAGTTCTGGCCTCACGGGTTGCCCCCCCGCGTGGGGGGCATGTATTGAAACCTGGGATTTAGGCATTACTGATTTGCTCGGTGCTGGTTGCCCCCCCGCGTGGGGGGCATGTATTGAAACAGTCAGTTGCCGAACGTCTCGATGCCTCGTTGTTGTTGCCCCCCCGCGTGGGGGGCATGTATTGAAACGAAGACGACATTTGCAGTTGTTTTTGAAGTCTTGTTGCCCCCCCGCGTGGGGGGCATGTATTGAAACGAGTAGACGCTGTAACGCAACAGCCTGCCGGAGGTTGCCCCCCCGCGTGGGGGGCATGTATTGAAACTACGACTCTCCGGCAGACGCAATTTTGGCTTTGTTGCCCCCCCGCGTGGGGGGCATGTATTGAAACGGTTATCAAGAAAGGTTCGCAGAGTACAAGTATGGTTGCCCCCCCGCGTGGGGGGCATGTATTGAAACGACGTCGTCCCAGTCACCGACATGCAGAAGTTGAGTTGCCCCCCCGCGTGGGGGGCATGTATTGAAACAAGTCTTGGTCGTGGATTTGTCAATATACGTAATCGTTGCCCCCCCGCGTGGGGGGCATGTATTGAAACGTTCCCTTCCCCCTGATCGTCAAAGGTCAGGGGGGTTGCCCCCCCGCGTGGGGGGCATGTATTGAAACTGACCCGGATAATTCCGGGCTATCATCGTCTATGTTGCCCCCCCGCGTGGGGGGCATGTATTGAAACTTTTAATGGCCAGAATGTCGACTTTTCTGGTGCGTTGCCCCCCCGCGTGGGGGGCATGTATTGAAACATACTCTTCGCACCAGCCGCTATTTTTGCGACTGTTGCCCCCCCGCGTGGGGGGCATGTATTGAAACCAACGCGAGTTGTTGCAATCTTTTTTTTGAGCGGTTGCCCCCCCGCGTGGGGGGCATGTATTGAAACCTTGCATTCTGTATCTCCTAGATAGGGAGCGTTTTGTTGCCCCCCCGCGTGGGGGGCATGTATTGAAACTACTTGGGCGCACTGGACAAGTACGCAAGGTGGACGTTGCCCCCCCGCGTGGGGGGCATGTATTGAAACCTCGCGGTGGAATCCGTCTCTAGACAGTTTCCAGTTGCCCCCCCGCGTGGGGGGCATGTATTGAAACTTTTTTCGATGTCCTCGTCTCCCGACTCGTCCTGTTGCCCCCCCGCGTGGGGGGCATGTATTGAAACCTGTATGCTGTCAGCTCGCCGTCTTCTACTGGCGTTGCCCCCCCGCGTGGGGGGCATGTATTGAAACCGTCCTCGACCGGGTCGTAGACGGGTATGTCGAGTTGCCCCCCCGCGTGGGGGGCATGTATTGAAACGTAATACCTTCGGAGCGTGCCCAGCAAGTCATATGTTGCCCCCCCGCGTGGGGGGCATGTATTGAAACTCTGCAAGCCGTGGCTGCGCCCTCATCAGCTTAGGTTGCCCCCCCGCGTGGGGGGCATGTATTGAAACCTCTCTCTGTGTAGTTCCCTCCTCCTCCTGACTGTTGCCCCCCCGCGTGGGGGGCATGTATTGAAACGGTGTTGAGTCTCCTGATGCCAGACTTCAGCGCGTTGCCCCCCCGCGTGGGGGGCATGTATTGAAACGGCTTATGTTGCAGGCATGCGCGACAATATGGAGGTTGCCCCCCCGCGTGGGGGGCATGTATTGAAACCAGACCAAACGATTAGGCACAAAGAAGAATTGGAAAGTTGCCCCCCCGCGTGGGGGGCATGTATTGAAACATGCGCAGGATGTTTCTGTGCTTGATGGTGATGTCGTTGCCCCCCCGCGTGGGGGGCATGTATTGAAACGCGCAACTGGTGTTCTCCCTAACGTCGCAGGGCTTGTTGCCCCCCCGCGTGGGGGGCATGTATTGAAACAAGTAGACGCTGTAGCGCAACAGCCTGACGGAGGTTGCCCCCCCGCGTGGGGGGCATGTATTGAAACAACAGCGTTGCTCAAACATCCGCTACTCAGACTTGTTGCCCCCCCGCGTGGGGGGCATGTATTGAAACACCGAGAGCCGAGAATTGCGGCCAGTAGAAGTCAGTTGCCCCCCCGCGTGGGGGGCATGTATTGAAACGACTTGGTCCGCTTGGTAATTTTGGCTTTGATGTGTTGCCCCCCCGCGTGGGGGGCATGTATTGAAACCATCCAAGTCTGGTGGATCTCCCGCTCCTACTGGTAGTTGCCCCCCCGCGTGGGGGGCATGTATTGAAACTTTTGTATAAGAAGGGTCGTAAGCGGCCTTATGTCGTTGCCCCCCCGCGTGGGGGGCATGTATTGAAACCTCAATAAATTTAGAACTCAAAGTCGGAAGTTCATCGTTGCCCCCCCGCGTGGGGGGCATGTATTGAAACCCTTCCCCTCTGACGGTAAAAGGTCGGGGGGGCGTTGCCCCCCCGCGTGGGGGGCATGTATTGAAACCGGATGCTTACCAACCAATGTAGAGAAATCGCGGGTTGCCCCCCCGCGTGGGGGGCATGTATTGAAACTTTTTATGATAGTCCTTGTTTCTGCGCTTATCAAGTTGCCCCCCCGCGTGGGGGGCATGTATTGAAACTTGCATCGCTTGGACTCCTTGGAGCGTCTAGTGCCGTTGCCCCCCCGCGTGGGGGGCATGTATTGAAACTACATCCGCTAAAGGTCAGAAGGAGAATGCAGAAGTTGCCCCCCCGCGTGGGGGGCATGTATTGAAACGTGAGGAGTTCCAGGAATCTTGCGATATCCGCAAGTTGCCCCCCCGCGTGGGGGGCATGTATTGAAACTCCTGATCTCCGTTTTGGGCA
>ERZ1035014.237-NODE-237-length-28967-cov-9.848160_pt1 | contig 28967 bp, 44 predicted proteins | sample MGYA00520620_ERZ1035014 | MGnify/ENA primary metagenome ERZ1035014 (study PRJEB33766, sample SAMN09781744) | gut metagenome | biome: gut microbiome | host: Homo sapiens | place: Madagascar | study: EMG produced TPA metagenomics assembly of the PRJNA485056 data set...
CGTTTCGCTAAATTACTATTTAACGCAGTAATCTCGGACGCAAGATTAGTCTTTTCCCAGTAGGTTGCATTCGTCGGTGCTGTACCTGCTGCTGCATTTTTGATGCACCTATAGATATAATTCTGGTAGATCACATACTGCCCCGCAACATACGAAGCAGTCGATGACCACGCGCTTCCCAGATTATCATCCAGAGACTTGATTGCTTCTGCCTTTACAACCTTCTTGGTAAGGTTACCGGATGTTCTGATTTCCTGCAGCGTCAACGCATTGTTCCAGATTGCATTGACCACATTTCCGATCGTTGATTTCACGCTCATTTTTTCTTCATCTCCTTCAGATCAGATAATAAATATCTCCGGATGTTTCATCCATTTTCAGATCCGGCGATGTTCCTCCCGCATTGTTCACAGCAAACAGTTCACCTGTGTTTTCGTCGATATAATACGAATAGGAATTTCTGTCGATATACGCCTTCAATTTCGAAAAAATGAGAGCCGCCATTGTTTTATGGCCGCCCTCGTTCAAAGTTTCATTTTTCATTTTTCTCTGCCATCAGGCTCCGAAGACCGTCGTATATGCCTCATCCACGGCAGTCTGAATTTCCGTGTTGGTCATTACCTTCATATCAGACGTTTTGACATATCCGCTGAGATCAACATCCGTATTTCCGATCTTCTCCCATTTCTTTTCTGCATTCAGCCAGATGTACTCGTCAAAGCTGTCGTTTGCATCGGAATGCGTGTGCGCCACGTACCGGATATGCAGCATCGTGTCCGGATTGGCCGGCGCTGCAGTTGGAACCGCCGAGGATACGACAATATCCACTCCGGCCTTTCCTGCCATCGCATTGTTGATTGCCGTCTTCACTTCATCCGCTGTCTGGAACTTGCTGTCATTCGTAAGTCCGGATACCTTGGTCGGCACAGTAATATTTACCGCCCGGCTTGCATCCGGCGTTACTGCGGTTCCGTTTACCTTGACCGCAGTAATGACATTCTTTTCTGCTCCCACATCCTGCAGCTTCTTGATTGCTCCGGCATTATCTCCGATCTGCTTGTGCTGCACCGCGGTCAGAAGACCATCTGCAGAATCTGTTGCCGCCGAATACTTCGTATCATTATCCGGAATCGTGACGGTTACCGGATCACCCACGGACGGCGTAAAAATCAGCTTATGCCCGTCTGTTCCATCCTGCGTCAGGGTGTATGTAGTATTGTCATTCAGCGGGCTTCCCTTAAGCTTCTGAAAAATATAGTTGGTCAGAAAAATCAGCTGATCATAATCAATTCTCTTATAAGTCTGTGCCATTATCTCCCTCCGAAGATTTCCTTGAACTGCTTATCTACGATTTCTTTGATTTCCGCATTGGTGAGAGTTCCTTCTCCGTAATCCTCAAATGTTTTCTCTCCGCGGATGATCACCCCATTCAAGCTCGGTTTATGCGTGAGCTTCTCATAGTCATTGGGACCGCTGCTGTCATCTGCCTTTAATCCAATGCCACCAGTCGGTTCAATATCCACGCATAGATCCGCATACTGCGGATCCCCTCTGATCTCCAGATGTACCTCTTCCATCAAAGATCCCCCTCATAAAGAATGTCTCCGCTGACAACATCACGGACAATATCGGTTGCAACCACCGTTCCGTCTTCCATAAGCATTGCCGCCTGTTCCTGGCATTCTCCAAGCCGAAGATGAATTGTCTGCTCCCTTGGAAACGTTGCTTCGCCTTTCCCGTCAGCATCAAAGGAAATTTTCTGATGAAGCCTGACATTTCCCTGCTTGATTGTCACCACGGCTCTCCTGATTGACGAAAAATCTATGTTCCCCGTCAAGGTAAATACTTTTCTGACCGTTGTTCCTCTTCTCATATCATCACCCCAGAAGCGTATATATTTCTCCGGTCGATTCATCTATCCCGATCTTCAGAGCCGATAGGGTTCCGTCTGCTGCCACGACCATGGTCGCGCCGTCCGGCTTCACAACTCCGGCAATGTCCCTCGTTGCGACCTTCACGGCGCTGACTGCTTCTGCTTTCTTTGCTGCTTCCTCCGCCCTTGTCGCCGATTCGCCGGCATTGCCTTCACTCTTTGATGCAGCAGTCGCGGATTCAGATGCCTTTGAAGCGCTTGTTTTCGCATTCTCCTCAGACTTTCCTGCTGCTTCCTTGCTTTCGACCGCGGCAGATGCTGCGGATGACGCCGTTTCTGCGCTTTTCGCCGCCGCACTTTTGCTGCTGCCTGCTGCGGCGGCGGATTCCGATGCGGAATCCGCATATCCCTTTGCTGCTTCCTGGCTGTTTCTGGCGTTCGTCTCTGAAGCTCCCGCTTCCGCGGCACTATTTGCGGCTGCCGTAACCTTTTCATCCAGGCTGATCAGTTTTTTCTCCGCATCGTGCAACACTTCAAGATCCGACTCAGATACTCTCGCGTAGGTATCAATTCCGGCCCGATCCACTGCAAAAACCACATTTGCAGATGCCAGCCTGCTCCCGGAAGAGTCCTGAATGATAATCTTGCTTCTGACATCTCCTGCTGCCTGCGTCATGGATTCTTTCACAATGAACTGCAGGGTTCCGTCGCTGTTATATGTTATGCTGTCCGCAACGACCGTCCCATCCGGCTTTGTTGCCTCAATAAAGACGGCCGCTCCATCCGGTTTTGCGTAGGCAGATGATCCATAATATGGTGTGAAAATGTATTTCCTGTCCGTATCATACTGTGATACGTGAATCACAAGCGGCACCCCATACGGGATAAGCTGTAAAACATGATTTTCTGTCATTTTGCATTCCTCGTTACCATTTCTTGTTATATGTTTTTGCTTATCATCTGCAGCATTTTCTCCGTCCTTTTTATACGACGCTCCTGATCCTGCACGACGCAAACAAGATCAGCAATAATGTCCTCGTAATAAATGGAGAGCGGTGCCCCTTTCGGATGTGAAACGAGGCTCTTTCCTTCATCATTTTCATCTACTTCCTGTGCAATAAATCCGTGCCGGATATGTCCAGGTTTGTTTTTGAATGAAAACGTCCTCGGCCGTAAACTGCTGATAAGTTTTCGCGCTTTTTCAAGCATGAGATCCTTAATGTCCGTTTTCAACGAACGATCTGAGAGAGAAGGACAATCCGCGATTCCATATCCGTTCATGTTCAAGCCGACCTTTATCGAAACGCCGGAAGAATTGACTCTGAGAACAGAACCTCCTTCCCCTGGTTCATACCCGATCAGCGTTGTATTTCCATTACTTCTTCCCAGCTCGCAATCTCCACTTGCATATACGCCGTTCATCGCATACAGACGGTTGGCGCTGGACACTTCTCCGGCGTACAGATTTCCATCCACTCTCATGTCCCAGTTGAACTGTACGCCTCGTTCTCTGCCGCTCAGTCTGTGGCTCGCCGCAAGACCTCCATCGCCGTTCTGTGTCCCCCACGGATAAAAATACCCGAACGTTGATCCGTCGCTGTGATAAAATCCAAGTCCCGTTGTTCGTACAGGGGTATCTTCTCCGTTATCGAGATTGACGGAAAAAATCGGAACCCCGCCCCATGAAGCTACATTCCCGATAGAAATTCCTCTTGAATTCGCATACAGACCAGATCCGCTGTTGTTTCCATGCGATGTCTTCCCGCAATCAAGTTCACCGGAAAATTTACCGTCCTGCATGACAAGTTTGCCGGAGCTCATGTCGAGATAGAATTTATTCGCTCCATCCGCCAACACCCCGGCTTTGATCAAATCTGCATTTATTGTCCCAGCTCCAATATAGTTTGCATCAAACACCCCGTCGATCGTCCAGGCTGAATTGAACGGTCCATTATATCCATTCTGAGAAAAGCCGATTCCGTTCTTATTCATCCTGATTACATTCTTTGCCGTCTGCTTGTCCGGCTGATCCATGATCAGAATTTCATCCGGATACCCGGTATCTTCATTTCGCCGAATAATGACATATCCGCCAAGCCCGCCGGTAATCATGGCCGTGGCTTTCGCAAGCTCTGACTTGTAAGCCGCCGTAATGTCCTTCTCGGCCTTCTCGATCTCCGCTGAGGTCCCGGCAATCGTAGACGCAAGCGATGTCCTAGCTTCTCCCACTTCAATCGAGTTGTATCGTTCATTCAGTACGTTGTATTCCGTCTTAATGACCTTCGCGGCAGCATTTACTCCAAGCTTTTCAAACCGTACCTTGATGGTGTCACACAGGTGGATCGTCTGAAGCGGTGCAACATTCTTGTACTCTTCCGTATCCCTCAAATTGACGAACGATACCTTGATGCTGACCTTCGGCACTCCCACATTGTTGTCGGTGATATATTTGGCTGCATCCTGCGTCAGGCGGTCCGCAGACGGTTCATCGTCGTATTCTGTTGTCTTGTCCACAACCAGCGTTCTGTCATACGGAAACAATTCGTGATTGCTTGTATACACCAGTTTCCCATGTACTTCTTTCCTTGTTCCGTCCTCCTTTTCCTTGGACCATGTACAAATAACAGCCGTGTAGGTTGATTCGATATTCTCTTCCTGTGTCAGATCGGTAATATTCTTCCCGTATTCGAGAGTTACGGGAAGAGAGGCCCCCCGCGCATCACGCAGGCGCACCGTCCAGCGGTTCCACTGATATTCCCCACCGAATGTGTCCAGGACAGATCCGGTCTGACCTCCCAGCAGAGAACGGATTGACTGCGTTTTGTCATTATGAAATGTACCGGCCTTGAAATTGTCCGATTCAAAGGTAAACGGGCAGGAACTTACCGCATTGGCCTTCAATGCATTCAGCGCCGCTTCTGCGGATGCCTGATTCCCACACGGGAGAGTTGCCGTATAACTCAGCCGATAGCTGATATGCCTGGCATACACCGACACTTTCCCGCCGATCGGCCTGCTGATCTTATAGATGTCGAACGGTTCCGCCTGCGCTCCATCAGCGGGAACGGCCAGAATAATGCGCCCATACCGAATGTCCGGATAATGCAGTCCATCCAGCGGATAGATCATCTTCAGTTCAAAAGATCCGTTTCTTTCTTCCGTCACCGTGCAGGAAATTACATCCGATAAACAACCGATTCCCTGCGTTTCAAACTTCGTCTCTGTTTTTTCAAATAAAACCGGTATCATATCGTCACCCACCTCGGTGTAATTTCAATTTTGGATACGGTAGACGGTATTTCTATGCGATTCTCTCCGCCTGTCAGTTCCGGCCATGTCCCCACGCTGATCGCCGAGTTCATGTTTAACGGTCCCCGGCTGGCATCCTTGATGTCGCAATCCACATCGACATATTCTCCGTCATCATAAACAGTGATGGAGCCGCTTCCGATCTTCACCGTTCCATATCCGTAGATGCGGATCAGAGGCTTCGCCGGATATAAAAAACCGTTGTACAGCACCCCGTTCCCGGTAAAAACTATCGGTTTTTCCCCGTCCTTTCTCCATTTCTGCGGTTTGCAGTCAAAGGACAGTTTAAAAGTCCCCCGCTGAAAGAAATCACCCACAACAGGATCGGATGACTTTGTAAAGCGTGCCATCCGGAAGAATTCTTTCTCCGCATTCCCTTCCAGCCGGTGATACTCCCCATCCTGCAAAAGGAAAGACATCAGCGGGTTATAGTTCTCATAGAATGTCTTGTCGATCATGCAGCTATAAGTGATTGTCAGGTTCTTGTATCGATGATTGGACAAATAGAGGTCCCCGTTTCTTCCGGGAACCTCTACCTTCTGCATATCCATCTCCGGATGAACCAGAGAGCTGCGTTCATCCACCAGACACTTAAAATCCGCAAGCGAGCGGCCATTGAATACGATTGATCTCATGCATACACCATCCTTTTCCTTGCAACCGCATCATTGATGTTCTCCTCCACCAGCTCTGCAATACGTTCTTCGCTCTGACCGGGTGCCGCATTGATCACGATATTGAATCCTCCGTAATCGTATGTATTCTGCGCAACCGCCTTGCCGATCATGTCAACCAGATTGGTGGCACCCACAACGACCTCCGGTCCCGCTTCTCCGCCTCCCAGAAGCTTGCCGTTCTGATATCCGAATATCGTCGGAGAATTCAGGATCATGCCATCGTGCATTGCCTTGGCGTACCATTCCACGTTTACGTGCGGAATCTGCCCCTGGAACAGGTTAAATTCCCCGCTGATTGAAAAATGAGGCAGTTTGATGTGCGGCCACTCCCATTTTGCGTTCCTCACGGAAGATTCCATGCTGCTCACGCCACTCTTCATGTTGCCGGATGCCGTTGCGATGCTGCTTGAAATATCCGACTGCATTTTGGACGCATCTTTAGAGATCTTCGCCGTATTGGAAGATGAACTTGAGGCCACCTTGTCCATCGTGGACGGAATTTTCTCCCACGCTCCTTTTGCGCCGTCCACACTGCTTTTCACCGAATCGCTCATTCCTGACGTTGATTCCTGCACCTGCCCATTGACAAGTTCAACCGTGTTCGCAGATTCCGTGGCTGTATACGCATATGCCTGGTAAGCTGCACCTGCCCATTCTGCGCTTGATGAGATTCCACCGAACGCCGTTTCCACCTGCTCCTCGGTGTAATTCGCCGTATCCGCCGCCATACTCATCGTGTTGGAAAAGCCTGCCACTGTCTCATTGGCCCTTCCTGCCGCATCCGCCGCCTCCACCAGTTTCTCCCGATATTCGTCCAGATGCGGGTTTCCTTCTTCCACCGCGTTATTATATGCATCCACTGCCGATGTCAGCGCCTGCTGCGCCTCTGTCTGCGCCTGCAGGGCTTCCGTATAACCGCTCTTTAAGGCCTCTTGAAGTGCCTGGCGCTTCATCTGCTCAATGGTTGTATCGATTGTGTCATTCAACTGTTCAAGCGATACGCGTGAGCCGTCCGTGTTCTGAATGAATCCGCTTGCTGAAACAGAGTAGTTCGTCCCCATTGCGGAATTCAGCTGTCCGATGATCACGTTGGCAGTCTCTTCACATCCTGCCTTCAGATTTCCTTGTGAATCAAAGCATTCGTTCAGCTTGTTTTTCCACAGATCGAGATCTGCTCCTTTCGTGGCGATGTCTGCCGCTGTAGAGGAAAGAGAGTTTGCCAGGCTGTCATTTGCACTTGTCGCATCCTTCAATGACTGAGAAAGAGAATCCATATCCGCCTTGTACTGCTGATATGCCGGATCTGAATTCCGGATTTCAGTTGCAAGCGCTACCGTCGCGGCGGTTACTGCGGCAATGCCTGCCGCCGCCAGCGCTGCAGGATTGGTTGCAAGTTCCAGCAGCTTCGAGCCGATATCTGAAATGCTTTCTGCGGCCTTGACCCCTTTTAAGGTGACCAGTGCCCCTACGATCGTCCCGAAGGCAACTGCCAGTTCCTTCCCATGATCCGCGGCAAAATCGCAGGCTGCGCTGAGCTTTCCGGACAGATCGTCGGCCAGCTTCTCCGCCTTGTCTGCAAGTTCATCCAGATCAATTTCTTTTGCTTTATCTATAATCGTGTGAAGAAGCGGCGTAAACTTCGGAAGAACGATGTCCACAAGTGTAGCGCCGACTGTTTTCAGCTCATTCTGCGCCGTCGTGAACTCGTCCATCGGATCCAGCGTTGCCTCATACGTATCCGATACATTGTTCAGATTGTCATTCAGGCTGTGCGTGGACTCCGTGAAATCCTTCACGGACAGCGTGCCATTCTGAAACGCTTTGTAGAGCTTCGGGCCTGCTTTGCTGCCGAAAATATCAATTGCGCTCTGGGAAGAGGAAAGTGCATTCTTCAGGGCCGTCTGTGAATCCACGCCGTCCTGCATCGCCTTCTTCTGCACTTTCGAGAGACCGGTCATAACCGTCGAAGTATCCACACCGGATTTCTCCAACGTTCCGAGAAGGTTTGCCGCATCTGCCGCGTTCAGTCCGAGATCCTGAAATGCTGTTGCATTGGTGACCATGAGAGAGGACAGCGTGTCCATAGAAACGCCGGTGTCCTGACCGACCTTGTTCATCGTGTCCAGGAGCTTTCCGGCATCTTTGGTTTCCACCCCGAACGCCGCCATTGCCTTCTGCACGGAATCAATGGAACTGTTCACATCCGTTCCGTTGATATTGGCAAACTCAATAAACTGCTGGGAAAGGCTCTGCAGCGCATCACCGGTCAGTCCGAATCTGGTATTCACCGCGCCGATCGCGGTTCCGGCCGTCGCGAAATCCGTTGGAATGGTAGTCGCAATGTCCTTCATCCTTCCAACCATATCGTCCAGGGCTTCTCCGGAAGCGCCCGTCTTGGTAACGATGGTATCGGATCCTTCGTCTATCTCCATCCACGCATCTTTGGAATACGCCGCAATACTCTTGATCCCGGATACAATCTTCTGAATTCCCGCCGTAATCGCCTCACTGGTCACATTCGCTTTGACAATATTCCAGAAATCCGTTGTCTTTTTGGAAGCATTGTCCTCAGCGTCTCCGACGTCCTTTACGCCGGTTTCCGTTTCCTTCAGCTCCTTCTGCATGGAATTCATGGCAGTTTCCGCTTTATTAAGCTGCTCCTGCCATTTCAGCGTCTGCGTGGAATTCTCTCCGTATTCCTTCGACGACTCTTCTACCTTTTGCCTCAGCAGCTCCACACGCTTCTGCTGGTTTTCGATCTGCTTATTCAGAACCTCCGCTGTCTTGGCTGCCTTCTCCTGCGCACTTGTTTCATCATCGAAGCCTGATTTCACAAGCTTAAGCTCTGAAGATAATGTCTTTGACTGCTGTGTAATCTCTGACAGCGCACGCTTAAATTCTTTTTCTCCGTCAAGCCCTATCTTCGGTCCGATTCCAGTTGACATTTTCTTCCCTCAAATCTCAGTCCAATGCGAATATCTCGTCATAGTCGATCGAATGTTTCCTGCTTTTTACCCTCTCCGTCCCATTTTCTACGGCCTCGCAGGCAATCATATCCATCATTTCACCGTATCTCGTGCACAGAATCTCCTGCTTCTGCATTCCGAAATGCTTTCTCCCGTAAAACAGGAACCAGGGGACGGTCATCGTGATCCGCTGTCCCCCGGTTTCTGTTTTTTTTCGGGATTTTCCTCTGTTTCCACTTCCCGGCTCAGCCCGGCATCAATCGCCTCCATGATCTCCGCCTTCAGGACCGGAAGTCTGGACGGCCTGAGCGTCCGGAGTTCCTGTTCCGTCAGGCAATCGGGAGTATAATTCCGGTCCTCTTCATAGATTCTCGAATACTCATAGTCATGATTCATCGACAACGCCAGTCTGGAAAAAACCTGAAGCTGCTGGAGGTCATTTCCTCCCAGCAGCTTCCCGATCTTTGTCACATCATTGTCTTCACACAGCTCTGCGACAACTCCGAAGGATCCGATTCCAAACAGGAATTTCCGTTCTTTCCCGTGAATTCTCATGCCGCTTCCTCCGTCACGCCCATCAGCTTCTTCATGGCCGTCAGTGCCTCATCCTCCGTAGTGAAATCCTTCGAAACATACTTCCATGTATGCTTCTCATCCGCACAACGGTAAATCGATGCACTCAGCACCTGCGTCTGGTAGTTGGCCGAACTCGACCTCGTAGATGCAGAGTCTTCAATTACTGCAAATTTCACCTTCTTTACAACATAGAAGGTGTAACCGATCTCTCCGTTGGACTTCCATTCACGGATATATCCTACGGAAACATACGGCTTCTGCTGATCATCGCCGTATTCAAATCCTCCGTCCCCGTCTTCCTTCTCCGGAATGCCCTGAATCATCTCTTCCGCATCCGGATTCAGGCCGTCCACCGTCAGGGACAGCGTTCCACCGGTCAGAATGCCGGATCCGCTCTCTGCCACGCCGTTGTCCGCATAGAAATCATTGCCGTCATCCGTAGTCGGGGAAAGCTTTACATCTACACCTCTGGCCAGCTTCCTCGCCTTGGAATATACACAGGCCTTTCCCGCTACACTGTGTAGTGCCACATACGGATTGCTGAAACCAATCGTTACTCTTCCTGCTGCTAATGCCATCTCATCCTCCTTCTCCGAGCGCTTTCTCCAGCTCTTCGTTTAATTTATTTTCCATTGCCTTCTCTGCCTTATCCCGGCAGGCTGCCACCGCATTCGTTACAAACGGATGCTTCTCCCTCCAGGACGTCCCGCTCTCCAATGATCTTGCAATAACTACATTCGGTTCGCCCTGCGGCCATGTCTTTGTAGCATGTCCGTTGTAGCCGTCAAAGCCGATCTTTACATTCAAAAGACCATTGTCGTTGCGCATGGAGGCGATGCCCATGCCGTCAATCAGCCCCTGCTTCTGATAATTCCGCAGTCCCTTGATCGGCTTGCTGTCCGTCCCGTAGGCATCATCATCCACAGTCGGAAGCTCATTGATCGCTGCCTTCACGCTGTCGGCCACTACCCTGGCGCCTTCATAGATTGCCTTTCCGAGAATATCCTCCGTCGCCTCATTCAGTTCTTCCAGTCTTTCAACAAAATTATCCAGTCCATCGCCCACAACGAACTTTGCCATCACCACACCTCAAAAAGCCATTCGTAATGAATCAGGTTCGTCTGGTCCTCGTACTGCACAGAATTCAACGACCACGTAACGGCTTCCATCCCGTCAAGAAGCTTCTGGATCTCGTCTGCAACCGGATCAAATTCCTTCCCGGTAAAATAATCAATTGCCCCCGAAATCCTCTGTATGGCTTTCTCGTTATCTGCTTTCAGTTCTGTACTTTCGGCATTCTCCTGCCAGATAATGCACGGAAATTTCTTCTCTGCTCTCCAGTAGTGATAGCAGTTCTCCGATATTCCGGCCAGACGCTCACCGATCTGTCTCAGGTTATCCTGCATCGACGTCATATCTGTCCTCCATCCTTGAAAGTGTCAGATCAAAAACGCGCAGCCCCTCATCGTTCATGAGAGGCTGCACATTATCAATGCGGAATTGATCTCCGTCCACGCTTTCCTGTCCTTCATAATTGGTCAGAACCGCATACATGCCAATTCTTGGACGGGTTCCGTCATCCCAGATCCGGATTACCATATCGACCTGTTCGCTGACGCCCTTGGCAAGATACTGTCTGTTCTGGCTGATCACACGTTCTTCAAAATACTGTTCAGCCTTCACGTTCAGCCTTCTGTTCGGCATAAAACCTGGATCTGCCGTATTCTCAAGCCCGCAGATTTTTACAATCCCATCATCCAGACGCATCTGCTACCTGCCCTTCTGAGACATCAGCCGGTTTTTCAGGCGAAAATCCAGCATCCTTGGCATTCCATTATCGGCATCTGCTCTTCTCCGATACAGATATGCAGCGTACATCTCAATGGTCTGAGCGTCCGCTGCTGCATACGATCCGCCTGTTTCGTCCGGCTCCAGAACGATTCCCATTCTCTCAATTTCCACAACAGCCGCTTCGACCAGCTGCTTCAGATACCTCGCCGTAGCTTCCGGCGGATTCAGCTTGCCAAGATCTGCCAGAAGCATTTCGTATACGTTATCTGTCTTCATTCACCCTGCCTTCTCCGGTCAGCTTTCAGAACTCTCCGTATTTCCCGCGCTTGCCTTGTTCGCCTTGTCTTCCGTGAACGTGACATCTGTCTTCGCCGGAGTTGCCCCGTTGATTCCGATCGCCACGAAGCCGCTCTTGATCACCGGCTTGCCGTCATATCTTGCCTCTCCCTTGAACACCGTCTCGTCCTGCAAAAAGCGCACATGCTCCGAGGTCGCAAGCGTCGTTCCCTCTCGCTCTGCCAGGAGATACAGATCCCCGTATCCGCCGATGATGACGTTGTCTGGCATCAAGTAGAGCGTTTCGATCTCTCCACCGACAACCGGGAGCGTGTTTCCCTGCCCGGATACAATCGCGCCGGCTGCATTGATGGACAGTCCTGCCGCCACCAGCTTCGCCTTCGTCTTGTCGTTCATTGCCCAGAACTTCGCTCCGGTGGAATATTTCCCTTCTGCAATGGCCGTCTTCAGGACAAGCTCTTTATAAAGCGCCGCGTCCGTCTTTGCCTCGGGGATGGAAATAATGTTCTTGGTTTTAAGGTCGGAGTCTTCTTCCAGGGCCGTCATAATTCCTGTCGGCATTTTCGTTCCGGTTCCGTACAGAATCGCCTTGTCCAGGGCAAAGCCAATTGCCTTCCCAATCGCACTGATCGTCTCATCGGCAAGATTGATGTCTGCATCGTGCAGCGTCGCATTACAGATCGCAATGTAGGCACCGACCTTGTATCCATCTACCTCCTCTACCGTGAATGACAGATCGATCTCGTTCAGGCTTGCGCAGGCCTCTGTCCAGATTGCTTCCGGAATCGTACCCATGATGTTCTGACGGGCCGTTCCTGCCACCTGGCGAACGTTGACATGCTTGTACAGCTTTGAGAACTCTTCTACGTTCTCCTTGATCAATCCGAGTACAATCTCCGGAATCAGAAGATCTCCTCCTGTGATTGCTCTCTGCTGGGATCCCGCTCCGATCGCCCGTACGTTGTCCAGAAACTTCTTTACGTCCTCTCTCTGAACAAATGCGGATCTCTGCTCAGCGGTCATCTTTCTGAATGCTCTGGTCTTCATTGCTGCATATCCTCCTCTTACATTCTCCGGGGCCGTTCCTTCACGGCCGCTCTCCGGCTCCTTGTCCTTCTGGGCTTTCTCAATATCCTCCAGCTCTTTCTCCGTGTCCTGGATGGACTGCTCCAGATCCGTTTTCTCCTTCTCATGGGCCTGCTGATCCTCATCGTACTGCGTCATCTGGCCCTCGATGTTCTTCTTGTCCTCTTCTGGAGTATCCTCCGTGACTTCGGCGAACGCCTGGGAAAGCTCTTCCTCGCGTTTTTTGAAAACCGCATCTTTCCCACGCAGTTCCGCCAGCTGCTTCTTCATGTCATCAATTCTTTTTCTGAGAATCAAAGCCTTAAGCATTCTGTTCCTCCTTCAAAAATTCATGTTTCTCCCGCATAGCTTCTTTCCATGCCTGGAGTTTACGTTTTCTCAGCGTGTCGCGCTCCGCGGATCTGGCAGCAACCGCCGTTGTGTCATATGCCGGGAAGGTACAGACACTCACCTCATACAGCTTTACATCTCTGATCGTCCAATGAATTGACCCATCGTCCCGGAAATCGGTTTCCTCGTCGAGTATGTCAAATCCAAACGAGCACTGGGAAACATCGCCGCGCTTGACTCTCGCGTAAAGGTTCATCGCATCCTGATCGTTCGGATTGATCTGGATGGATCCCCATAATCCGTGAGCATCCACTTTCAGCTCCAATGTTCTGGCAATGGTCCGTCCCAGAACCAGCCTCGTTTCGTGGTCAATCAGAGCACGCACATCTCCGCTTACCGCATTATCAAATGCGTGGGCATCGATGCTCTCGCTCATTCCTGGTGCAATATCATATGTTCCATCGAAAACGGCAAAATAGCCTTCAATCCTCGGCTCCGTTCCGTTTTCGTCTTCCCTCACCTTAAACTGCGATGCGATCGTCCGCATCTGCCTCTTTGTTCTTTCCATTATTTTTCTCCCTGAATCAGTTTTTTCTGCAGACCGCTCATGTCCCATGGGATATAGTTTTCCAGGACTTTAAATTCATCCAGTCCATCCACCGGGCTCAGCCCGATCCTGTCACGAACCTCATTCCCACTGACATCTCCGCGGTCCTGCAGCGTTGTAAACACACTCGCCAATGTATTCAGGTCATAATCCATCAGACTCAGTACATTGAACCGAAGGTACCACTTCGGCGACAGGATCAGCTTTCTTGTCAGTTCCTGCTGCATCATGACAGTGATCGGACGAATTTTCATCTGGACGAAGTTGTTCCACTCCTGCTGATTAAAGGTTCCTACTCCGAGAAGGAATGCCGGTACTCCAATCAACGCAGCTACTTTTCTGGTATCCAGCTCCACGGAATCATTCAAGGCGATATCTGAAAGGGAAAGCGGCCTGACTTCTGTCACGTCAATCGCATCCGCCGGAATCATCCACGGCTCTCCGGCATCTCCCGCGCTGATATAAGAATTCAACAGCTTCTCTCTTCCATCCCTCGAAGAGAACTCATCCGTCAACGCGTCCACCTTCACGATCAGGGACGGTTTCCACTTCGATGCCATAAAGCCCTTCTCTGTAGCAGCGGCCTGTGTCAGATTTTCAGCAAGGCCGTTCAGTGTTGTCGTCACACCCGCACCCTTCCACGGATAATTTTTGTCCGGATTATAGATGAAATGCAGCACATCGTCCGGGCTGAACACCTGTCCGTCAATCCGGACCGTGTAATCGTATCCGGTAGCATCCGGAATAAGCTGGAATCGTTCTGCTGGTATCGGCTGCAGATCCTCCAGAATTCCCCCGGATGTTTTCACCTTCACAACCGCATTCCCTTTTCCGTAGAGAAGCAGTGTCATGATGATGAATTCCATCCATGTTGATCTGCTCATTCTTCTGCACGGATTGATGTCTATCTTCCGTGACAGCTCATTGATAATTCTCTTGTCCCCATTCTCCGTGTTTTCCATCAGATGAATGGTGATGGACCCGATCAGCTCCGCAATCCTCCGATATCCGGAAACGATTGCCGGAACACGATCAAGTGGGGTGTAGCCGGTCACGCACAACGTGTCCCATGCTTCCGCTGTGGTCAAAAATGCTGCGGATTTTTTCTTTTGGGCTTCATCACTCGCCCTGATGTTCCTGTGTCTCTTTCTTCTCATTCATCACCCCACCACTCTTTTGCCTTGCTGGACTTTTCCATATTCGCCAGCATTCTGACACACGCAAAAACAGAGGCATCGAACAAGTCGATCCTCTGTTTCGCGTTGATCTTGTCGAACTGCACCATGTCATCCGTCTTTTCAATGGCGTGTACGTTCGATACGCAGTATTCATACGCCTCCGAATGGAGGTAATACAGCTTTCCATCCTTCGCGGCTTTTTCAATATGACGGAAACCTTCCGATTTCACATAAAAATACTGCGGCTGATCCACAATATTGAAGTGCGCCGCCTTCATCTGCACGAAGAATTCCCTGGCAAACTTTCGGTCATGCCCGACCTGCGCAATTCTGAATCCTCTCTTTTTCATATCAAGGAACCAGTTCACTACATCCGATTCATTCACCGTCGGACTGTTGCACATCGTTAGAAGACCATCGTCCGCCCAACCAAAAAGCGGAATATTATCTTCTTCCGCTTTTCTCGCTGCCATGACAATCGGGAAAAATGCGTGACTGATCACGATATCCACATCCGCCTTGTCATAATGTCCGTACAGAACGGCTGCCGTAAGATCATACATTCGCGACAGATCCGCTCCGCCGTACCACCGGATTGGAAGCTTCGCCAGCTCCTCGAGCGTCCAGTTGTATTTTCCATCGCTTGCCTTGAACTCATCAATATCAAACCATGCGCGCATCGCGCTTGTATAAATATCCAGCGACCGGCTCAGGAAATCCTTTCGCTGCTGCGGATCATTCATCGCCTGGTTGGCGTCATCCATCATATCGTGCGGCCGGATAGTCACTCCATAGGACGGATTGGCCTTCTCGTGCTGCTCCGGATTCATGTAATCCACATTGCCTTTGTCATCCTGATCCGCATGAGACACAAAACAGAACATGGAATCATCGGTCACAAGCCCGTCCAGAATTTTCTCCGCATACTGGAGACGCTGGTAACCGAATGAATTCGCATTATCCCCTGCCGTTGTAATTCCGATCGTCAGCTTATTGGTATATGCCTTCTGGGCTTCCTTAAACCGGTTATACTGCGCAGCTTTCTTGAAAGCATGGATTTCGTCGCAGATCGCGATGTTGCAGTTGAAAGAATCCTGCGCGTCCGGGTTTGCTGCCATCGCATCAATCCGGATAGATCCGTCCGGCAAGCCGTTTTCATCCGGAAATGTAATGGAGATGGAATGTTCCATGTTGTTGTCGTGGATCGTGCAAGTTTCTTCCTGGTCAATCCCTCGATACCGAATCGTATAAAGAATATCGTCAAAGGCTTCCAGTGTCTGTTTCAGCGCCGCGGCTGAAATATACACCTGAGACCCGCTCCGCCGTTCCAGAATTCCCAGACCAAACGCCAGCGCCGCCACAAACATGGTCTTTCCGTTCTTTCTGGGAACGAAGATGAAAGCTTCCGTTGTCCTTCTCCGGTTCGTCCCCTTCCAGTACCATCCAACCAGATTGTAAACAATGAATTTCTGCCAGGGCTGAAGCAGCAGCGGAGTATTGAGAAGCGGATGCCCTTCCATATCTTCACCCTGCTTATGCACAATCAGCTTCTGAATGATGTTGATCACAAAATCCGGATCCTTCGTTTTCATTTCCAGATCATCGCGTTTCAGATCATCCAGAAATCTTTTGCATTCCCGAACGTTTCCGCCCGCCCTGATCTTCCCGCTCACCACATCCTTGGCGTACTGTATGACATCATTTCGATAGCTTTTAGTTGATGCCATTCATCGCCTCCGCAAGAGATGACCGCTTCGCCGGTTTCATTGCTTTCTCATTGATCTTTTTCAGTCCTGCTGCCGTCAATCCCAATTCCCGCCGATATTCCAGTATTCGGCGGTCTGCATCCTTCCATTCTGTCAATAAAGGGTTCAAAACAATATCTTTTATGCCTCCTGTTTTGACCTTTTCGACATATTTTTGTCTGCCTTCTTTCTTGTACTGGGAAAGAAGATCGTCACGGTATTCCAAAACCTCCGCGAGATCTTCTACTGTAGGAAGAAACTCCTCGCGATAAGTCCCGACACCCTTCATCTGTTCGATTGTTTTTTTCTTCCATGCGCCCTTTTTCATTCTGAAAAAAATCTCCGGAAAATTTTCCGGGGAGGGAAAAGGTTACCCAGCCCATCGCCTCACGGCCGAAAATCGCGCCGTCAGGCGGGGGGGGGAGATCCTCACGGAATCCATCCGCTGCTCTTCGCTTTTCTTCTGGTCCGCTGCAGAAGATCTTCCCCTTCCCGGCTCAATGTTCCATCCGGATTGTGCAGCTTGTTGTGGCTTGCCAGGCTCACACTGATAAGGTTCCAGTCCTTCAAGGCATACTCCGGATAAGCGTCGAACGGGAAGATGTGATGAACGATCGTCGCTTCCCTCTGCTTCCCGTATCTTCTCGCAATCTGATCCATATAGCCGTCACGCCGCAGAATCGCATTCCGCTTGTGCTTCCAGGCTTTGCCCTTGTAAAATCTGTCGTCTGTTTTCAAGGCATAATAAAACCGCGGCTTCCGCCGCGGTTCTCAATCATCAGTCATATCATATGTTCAGAGGAACTTCCGGATAAGATCTATCAGCCCGCTGACACACTTCGTTGTAATCCACACATAGGCCACAAAACCGAAGTAGATACAGGCAAATACAATTACCATTACCCGGACAATATCAGATCCCACGATAAGGGCAATCAGTAATGAAAACCAGAAAACGCATTCAATGAGCGCCTTAGTACTCTTTTTCATCTCTTCGTCCTTTCGCTTTTTATCATAATAACACGGTTTCTTGTCCCCTGAGTACCGCGTTTTTATGCAGATGCCATTTTCCCGATTGCTTCCTGCAGGATTTCTGAGCAGCTAATGTTGTGTTTCTCTGCGTATGTATCCATCCATGCCGGAATTGTCAGTGTTTTCTTTACGGCTTTGTTCCCGTATTGTTTCGCATATGCGTCCATATCCAGTGCCACCAGTGACACGAAGGATCCTTTCGGCGCGGTTACGGTCGAAATGGGAGATGCCTTCGGTGCTTCCTTCCCATCTTCCAGTTCCGTCAAGACCCAGCCGCTTGCCGCATCGACTGCCATATAGATCGCGTCCCCGAGATCCTGTCCTTCCGTTACGCATCCCGGCAGATCCGGAAACTCCACCGCATACCCATCTTCTTCTTCGAACGGGGTGAAAATTGCAGGATAAACTAGCTTCATGTTCTTCTCCTTTCTATCTTTCAAAAGATCAGTGGACTGCGGAGCTTTACTTCAGCCCCGCCTGTTTTAGGATCATCTTTGCAGTCACCGGATTGATATCTCCCGGATGATCCGGAATTGTAACTTTCCCCGGCTTGGTTGGATGCTTGTACTGGCGATGGCTTCCAACCTGTCCCACTTCATACCATCCGTCCGCTCTGATGATCTTGTCCAATTCTCTGAATCTCATCTCTTCCCTCCTGACATGATTATAATAACACGTATTATACGTATTGTCAATATTTTATTGCCGCACCATATAAAAAAGAGCCTTGTGACAGGCTCTTTCAGTGAAACGGCTTCGATCTGCGCTCTAAATTTTTTGCGCCAGAAGATAGTAAAATTTCCGCCGTCTCTCGTAATACATCGTTTTTTCGCACTGTATTCCCTGCTGCTTCAGCTGCCAAAATGTCCATCCATACGCCACGCCGAGAAGAAGATACTCATAGATCTCCGGTGCTACTTCGCGCACGGTATCCTCCACCAACTGCTTTTTCTTAGCCAACGCATACCGGCGCATGGCAGCCTCAGAGCAGGCATCATAGCCTCCGGACGTCTGCACGCGCTCTTCATCGTAGGTGATGGCCTTGCTGGTGTCCGGCTCCGTGCGAAGCTCCTGCACCCAGTTCGGATATTGCTGAGAAAAGTGCAGCACCGTCAGAAACTCTTCCTTCGGCAGATAATACCTGTTCTTTTCGCTCAACACTCTGTTCTTCACTTCCTTGCCCCCTACACGCACAAATGCCCAGAGAAAGATTTTCCTTCTCTGGGTGATATCTCAGTTAAATGGCAGCTCCTCGTCAATCCCTTCCGGAATGTTCATGAATCCGTCCATGGCGCTCTGCTCCCATGATCCCTGCTGCCCGGCTCCGTCCTGCTGCCCTTTCTGGTTCTGCCGGCTGTCCGCTCCGGCATACATCGCAGCCATCTGATCATCCATGGCAGCTCTTCCGCTGTCCGCTTTGCTCTCGGCAAACTCCTGCTCTTCGACAACTACATCTGTCGTGTATGCCTTCGTTCCGTCCTGCCTGGTGTAGCTTCCCGTCTGGATCCGTCCGGAGACGCAGATCTTTGTCCCCTTGTGAAGGTACTTCTCCGCGAATTCTCCCGCCTTACCGAAAGCCACGCAGGAAATGAAATCTGCCTGCTGCCCTTCCTGCTTCTTCTGCCTCCGATCTACAGCAAGGGTATATCTTGCGATTGTTACCGGCTCAGCTCCCTGAGACCGCCTTACATCCGGATCTTTGGTCAGGCGACCCAGCAAAATGGCCTTGTTCATCTTCTCTTCTCCTTCCAGTTCGTGCACGGCTTTTCCTTCTCCTCCACCGTTTTTGTGTATACCAGACACTCTCCCACCTGCTGCCGTGCATTCACGCAGATGTAGCGCTCGCAGTTCCCGCAGCAGCGGTCTTTTTTCTCTGCCATCTCTGTCATCTCTGTTTTCCTCTGTACTCTGCCGCGTTAAACAAAGTTTTTCCCATATCTCCTCCTAAATGCATCCCGCGCCGGGTCTTCGTCGTCCTTCGTGCACTGTCTCCGATAGAATTCTTTCTCCCAGGCGATTTCCCCCAATATCTTGCTGAGGGATTCCGCCATCGAATTGTCATGAATCCGCTGCGTTACCGGCCCGGCCGTGTGTTCCCATGCCGTCACCGGAATCGTCAGACCGTCCTCGTCGGCCAGCTTCCGCATACTTCCTCCGAAAATCAGATGGTGAGTGTTTTCAGCTGGCTCTCCGGAAATGGATGAAATGGCCATGTAGGATGTGACAATGCTCTTTTTCTTCACAGCTCATGCCTTTCCTGTATCGTTGTGGTTTTGTTTACCACAATGTTGCCTTTGCCGTTTACGCTCGCCTTGACCGTTGTGCACATCGACACTTTGAGTGTTACCGCTTCCAGTGCTCCACTGCTTATCAAATCCACCAATACCTCGGCTTCCTCCGCTGCTTCCGGCCACCTGGAGAGCGTTTTTTTCAGCGTGCTCTTTCCTTTCTCTGCTGCCTGCCGCTTCTCCCGTGCCTTCTCCGCTTTCTCGCAGTCACACTGCTCCGTGGCAAGGCGGTCCAGATTTTCCTGTGTCTCCTCGATTTCTTCCGGGACGAAGGTTTCCCTGACCTGCCCGCAATATTTACATGTTCCTGTCATTTTTCGCCTCTTTCCTTCTTACGGATGCAAAGTCGATCAGAGCTGCCTGCAGCTCCTGACCTGCGCTCTCCACCTTCTCCATCAGATCCTCAATGCTCCATGCTTCCTCTTCCGGCTTCAGGCGCTTCACGTCCTTCAAGAGCATTTCCAGAAATCCCGTCTTGTCCTTGATTACTTTGATGCAGTCGCGGTCATCCTGCGTTCCATGGAGCTGAGGTTCATCATGTTCCTCCGGCTCCGGCATCGGATTCAGCTCCGCCTTCGGGGAATTCGGCGTTTTTTCGGTTCTCTCCTCTTTTGTCTCCGGTTGCGCTGGCGCAATTTTCACTTTTGCCTCGGGAGCCGGTTCCTTTGTTTCTTCTTCCGGCATCGGCTCTCCGTAAATAGCTTCCCAGTGCTCTTCCGGCGAAATGTGACCAGTCAGTACGGAAGAAATGGCAATGGACAGGTCGTTCCAGTCGATTTCCTTTGTCTCCTCGGTGCGGATTTTCGTGAGGGCCGGATCCTGCTCCGTCCCCTTAAATGTCAAAAGGACTTTCCCCATGCCCTGCGGACGGGACTCCAAAATTCCCACGCCGGACGGCATCAGCATGTCCAGAATCGTGTCTTTTGCGGATCTTTCATCCGGATGTTCCCACACCTTCCGGCAGGACCGAAACAGGTCCGGGTATCCGTGAAAATAGGTCTTTATCATCTCGTAAAGCACATCGTCTCCGGCTTCGCCTTCCATCGCCACCTCGAGCGGCGTGATCTTCTGCTCTTCCTGTACCTCTGCCTTAATTTCCCGGATCTCCTCTTTGCTGAGATCGGCCGGAATCGCATTCGCGACGGCATCCGGAAGCGTCAGCATCTCTGAGAGCTTTGTCAGCCCGTGCTCCTCAAATTGCGGCAGAAGGTTTCCGTCCGCATCTCCGAATTTCTCGTAGATCCCGATGAAACGGGAGGTCTGATCCGGCCGAAGTCCGTATTCCTTCTCTGCAAATTCTCCCATTCCTGAATAACCGGAAGCTTCCAGGATATCTGTGTCTCTTGCTTCTTTCAGCATCTTTCCGATCTGGACAAAATCCAGGGCAGTTCTCTTTATGACAAAATCCAGCTTTGCCTTAAATCCCCCGTATCCGCCGTACTTCATTAGCATTTCCTGATTCATACTTTTTATCCTGCTGCCTGCAGGTTTCCCTCCTCTCCGCTCTTTCCGGCTTCTGCCTTTATTTCTCTTTCCATGTTCCTTCGGACGGATTTCATCCACTCCTGCAGAATCTTCTGTACCTTTTCTTTTTCCGGCTGGCGGTCATAGGCCGCATAAAACTGCAGGATCTTCTTGCCGTCCGTCTCGATGGTGTACCACGGTGTCTCCTGGTCCTCGGTATGACGGAGAAAAATAATCCACGTCTGTCTTCCGGCCATGGATGCCATGTATCTGTCAGAAGCTCCAACGCAGTGGTGCTGTTTTCTTCCCTCTGTCACGATGTCCCGGAAAGACTTCGGGATTACCATGCAGGCGCCGTCCTGCTGCCATGCGAAGATCCTTTTGTTCCTCTCGTAGTCCTCCGTGATTGCTCCGAACTTCTTTTCTCTTTCTTTTTCCAGTTTCTTGTTCTTTTTGATGTTGATCTCTTCGAGATAGGCGTCGTGGCGCTCTTCCCATCTCTTGTCTCTGTAGATCAGCTCGTCGTGGATGTTCCGGCCGCTTCCTTCTGCCATCCGGAGATAATCGAGATATTTATCCATTCTGTTCTGTGTCAGGTTTCCGGATCCGGCAATAAGTGTCAGCGCGTGATTTAAGTTGACCGTTCGGCCGATTCTTCTCGCTGTGTCAATCTTGTCCAGCAGCTTCCACCTACTGATTTCGTTCAGCCACCGGTCGGAGAGCTTCGGGTTCTCCTCCAGAATTTTCCACGCCCCCCACCTGGCATTTGTCCGGCAGAGTCTGGACTGGGTGGTTCTTGGCATACGCTCCAGCTGCCTTATCGTGTCTGCCGCGCATCCTTCGTACTTTCCCTCGCAGAGATCCGCTACGATATGCGTCCATCCGGACTTTATCACCGCCTCCAGCTCCGGAAACTTATAAAGCATCTTGAGCACACAAGACGGATCTGCCTGCCCGCTCATGATCCGCAGACAGGATTCCTGCTGTCTTGTCAAATCCTCGGTGTCAAAATTGTCGTAGACATAATAGCGTTTCGGGAGTGTCGTCATGCTCTGCTTCTTTGGCCAGAATTTCTGCCTTCTCCCGATCCGGTCGTAATACTCACCGTAGTACCAGTCGCCCCACAGTTCCCCATAGTTTGCCGTGAATGCCCGACAGAATTCACTGATCCTGAGCCTCTGGCCTTCCTCTTTGGGCCGGTAGATCTCAAACATCCGCTCGATCACCGCGCCGTCCCGGATCTTCTGAAACATCTTGACGTTCATATGCTCGCCCGGCTTTAAGTCTTTTCCCATCTTCCGAATTCTCTGTGTGAATTCATTCGGGAGCGGCGGCGTGTTCGCTGTCATGAAGTCGTCAATTCTCTTCTGCTTTCTATCTTCTGCCTTTCTTCTTTTCTTTGCGTTTATATGATCTTCGAAGTCGCAGATTCCCCACGCTCTGCTTTTTTCCCTGCGCAGAAATTCCGCAAACGCAGAGTCCTCTCCTTTCGTCCTGTCTTCCAGACCGCATGTCTGTGCCAGTGTGTGGGACCAGATGATTCCTTCCGGCTGGACTTCTGCTGTGATGTAGTCTTTTCCCCATGTGAAATGTGCGATCTTCCTTACGGGATTCGCTGTGCCTACACCGTACGGACCGAATTTCTCTATTCCGGCCAGCATGTAGACATTATCTCTGCCGACTTTGAAAAGCTCCGACATCGGATCCTTTCGGAAAGACTCCGGGATGTGCTTTTTCAGTTCACTTTTTCGCATTTTGGACACCTTCTTCCAGTGCGGAGAGGATCATTCTTCGCAGATCCGCGTCAGTCCCGCAGGCCACGCCGCAGGAGCCCTGTTTGTTTTTCCGTGCCAGGTCCTCCATATGCTTCCAGATCGTGTCAAGCCTGGCACCCTTCTTCATGATCTGCCTCTGGACAGCCTCATCGCCTACGCACATCGTCTCTGCCATGCCATAGATCACGGTGCTGGCTTCCTTCGGGATCTTACTCTCCTTCTGCAGCACATGAATTCTTCCAAGTGCTGCTGTGTTTCCTGTGGCAAAGGACTTCGCGTCTCCGTTCCAGTAATCCACGGCATCCTCCCTCTCGATGCCGTTTTCTTCTGCCAGCGTAAGGAGCCCGGCCCGGTCTCCTTCTTCCTTTAAGCCGGCAGCCGCCCTGTTCAATTCTTCCAAACCGTTGAATTCCCCGAATTTGTCAAACATTTCTTTCTCCTTTCATTCGTTCCAGTTCTCTGGAAATATCCTGCCGGAGTGCTGCGATCTGTCTTCCTTTCAGCTTCTCCGCAATCCTCTTCCATTCCTCCTTCCTCTTGATCGTCCGGCCCTTGGATCTCTTCCATCCTTCCTTCTCCCACTTGTGAAGATTGTGGATGCCGTCGGCCACCGGCTGCGAATCCGTGATGATCAGGATCCTGCAGTCTGCGGACGGCTTGATTCTTCCGGCCGCTTCCTCTATCGCCCGCAGGAGCAGACCGTAGGTGTCTCCTTCTCCCTCCTGCCACTCCATACGCTCCCCGATCGTCTTCCCTCCTTTTGTCGCCTGCAGAAGGTAGCCGTAGTGGCCACTCCTTCCGGCCTTTAAGGATTTAACGTCGGTCGCGACGTAAATGCTTGTCTGCATGGTCGTCCTCCTGTATCCGGATATAAATGCACTCGCGGAACAGTCTGCCATTCTCACCAAGTCCCGGCCCCGTCCTGACCGATTCCTGATCGATGTAGTACCCCTTTCGCTGCGGGATGTCCCGCAAGAAGGTCCGCTCTGTGATTCTCCGGATTTTCGGCACGGGACGGATCAGGTTCTTGGAACTGTTCCATCTCCGGCCGATCTTCTGGCCTTCTGTCCTCTCTGTTTTCTGCGAGTACTTGATGAAGTACCTCGCAAGCTGCTGATAATTCCCGTCCGGGTAAAGAGGGGTTGCGTGCACCGGTCCCGCCTTCCAGAGGTTCACCACCTCGGCAAGATCCACGTCTGAGAGGACCATGTGTACGTGCCGTGATCCTTTCTGGCCTATCTCCATCGTGTAGATGTACTTCAGCTCTTTCCCCCTCTTCCGGTATGCTCTCCGGATCCTGAGAAGAAATGCCTGCACCTGCCTCTTCATCTCAGCGGAATCCTTCGGATGGTCCTGTCCTTTCCCCCACTCTAAGGTTAGGTGCTGATCTACTCCCGGGCGGAAGTTTGCGTTCATGAGTTTCGTCAGGAGCTTCTCCTGTCTGCGGAGGTGTGCTCTCTCCACCTCCTCCTTCGTTCTTTCCTGCGGCGGGGATCCTCTCCCCTTCTTCCCGATCCTTCCGGAAAAATACTCCTCCAGAATGATGGTCCTTCCGGCCATCGTTGTTCGCCTGATATACGGCATTGTTTTTCTCCATGTCTGATTTGTGGATACGCTTACCGTGTCCACAAGGCCGGATCTCCCGGCCTTTCCATTTCCGTCAGGGTGTGCTATTCTGTTCCTGTCAAACATTTCCTGCATTCGCAGGATTTCCTTACGGACGCGTCTTCCCAGCGCGTCCTTTTTATTTGCTCAGAATTCCAAGTTCTTTCAACTTCCAGTAGCACTCCACCCTCTTGCCGTCCACGCAGTGCTCATCGCACCACGGCCGCATTCCCCTGGCTTCGGCCTTTTCCTGCACCTGTCCGCCGAAGATGCAGCGGACGATCATCTGCCCCGTGTCCATTCAAATGCTTCCACCGCTGAATCCTTAAGGATCCGCTTCATAGACTCCTGCAGATCGGTGAGGTAGTCCTTTCCGTTCACTCCGCAGAAAATGACATTTCCTCTGACTTCCAGCTTCTCCCCCGCTCTTCCGAAAAGTGACATATCCGGAAGGTTCCGGTTCAGCTCCCCCGCGTTCTGGCTGTTGCAGAACATCAGTACGTGCGGCTCTGACAGCATCTTCACGGCCTTCACCTTTCCGCCTACCGCCATCTGCATCGTTTCCATCGTATCGGTGAGCCCTACAATGTACGGCTTCGCATTCACCGGACAAAAAAGTACTCTGATCTTCTTCATTTCTTCTCCTTTAACCACTTGCCAAGATAAGAACAGCCAAAATATCCACAATTGCATTTATGAATGCGAAGTCCCTCCATGAACTTGGCTTCCTTGATATCGACACCCAATCAATCGCTGAAATCACCGCCAGCACCGCGAAGAAAATTACCGGTGCCCCCGTCATCACCATCCCCATGAGAAATGGCATCGTCAGAACTGTAAGGGCGTAGCATATTCCCGCTTCTGCCCGCTTCTCCGTGAACATTTCAAGCCATACACAGATCAGCCCCATCGTCGCAGCCACCACGAAACCGCCTATAATCACTGTCCTCATCTCTCACCCCGCATCTTCCATGTCATGATCCTGATAGTGCCTTCTATACTTCCTCTGTCTTCTCTCTTCCCTCTTCCTGGCTTCTTCAAACCTGTCCAGCAAAATAGCTGTGACCGTCAACATGATTCCACTCAGGAACAGCACCGCTGCAGCTTCCTGCAGCTCAAAGATTGCGGATAAAATTACGGCTTCCGTCAGGCACAGGACGCCGATCCACGATATGATCCCGTTTCTCATTACTTTCCCTCCAAAAATATCTGCAGATCTTCCGGTGTGAAATGCAGTAACCGGTGCATCTGCCGGATCTGTGTGCGGGTCCACTCCCCGTCTTCCATGCGTCTCCACATGGTCGAATGCGGGATACCTGCTTTCCTCTCCACATCGCACAGCTTGAGTCCGGCGAACGAGGCTCTGCCCTTTATGACATCTGCAAATGTTGTGTCATGTGTCCTCATGGCCGCAAGCCTCCTTATGCCTTCGATATGCTTCCTTGGTGAGCTTCAGCAACACGTCCTTCCACTTGTCCGGAAGGTCTGCAAACTCTTCTCCGTCCACTCCGCAAAGGAAACAGTCCCCTACGATTACCATCCCCCGTCCGTATTTCTCTGATTCCGGGATACTCGGATTCACCGCGCGGCCCTTAAGCAACCCCTCCTCGTCGCAGACCAGTATGACCTGCGGATTGTTCAGAACTGTCACTGTCTCGATGTAGCCGCCGACGAAGCGCTGCATGTTTCTCAGCGAATTCTCGATGTTGGTGATGTACGGCTCCCGGTAGACCTGGAGAGCTAAAATCCGGATCTTACTCATAGCCCTTCTCCTCCTTCCAGGCGTCGTATTCTTCTTTCAGTTCCGCATCTTTGATCAGGGCGTATAGACCGGTATACCGGCTAAACTGTAAATCCATATGTTCGTTGTCGTACTTCTCCTTCGCGAGATGCGTCCGCTCGAACAGTAGCTCCTTCAGATCACTCAGCTCTGTCTTTTCGGCCGGCTTCTCGGCCGGCTCTTCGGGGAAAAGCTTCTCGATCAGCCTGTATCCCTCTAAGCCTGCGCGGATCGTTGCCACGCTCTTGTTCTTTTCTTCAAAACAAGCTTCGATAGTCCCTGCAGTCACTTCCGCCAGTGCCTCCATCACCTCTTTCCTGCTCAGGAGCTTCTTTGTTGCTTCGTTCACCTTATCCAAGGCTTTGGATTCTTCTGAATTCTTAAATTCCTCGATTATTTCATCCAGTCCCTTCATTGCATTCCCCTTTCCTGCTGCCGCCTATGCCTTCTCAAACAGGTAATCCATAGACAGATCCGCAAAAAACATGTCTCTTATGGTCAGGCCTTCCTCCACGGTCAGATCCCCTTTGCCATTGATGTTTTTCGAAATCGCCGATACCGATTTCCCTGCTGCCTTGGCAATGTCTGATACTGAAATGTTTCTTCTCGCCATCTCTGCTTTCAGATTTTTATACGCCATTGAGCACATACCTCCTTCTAAACTACGCTATTGCGTATCTCTATAGCGCATTTATATACGCCGTTGCGTATTTTGTCAATATGTTTTTACGCTTTCGAGTAATTTCATGCTTGTAAAGTTACGCATGTGTGGTATCTTCATGATATGGAGGAAATAAAAATGGGAATTGCAAACAAGCTTCGTGAACTTATGTGCTCTAAAGATATAAATGCAAATGAACTTGCCAAAATGATTGATGTTACGCCTTCGACTATCTATTCGATTCTCCAGCGAGATAGTAAGAGCATGAATCTTGATCTGGTGATGAAGATTGCTCATGCCCTTGGAGTTTCCACTGATGAACTTCTTGGTCGTAGCGGGACCACGCGCTATCTTTCTGAAATTGAGATTAAATTGATTGATGCTTTTAGATCATCCTCTGACGATACCAAAAATGCAGTTTGTGCTGTCCTTGGCGTTCAAAGACAAGATGCAGAATTATTGGATTCGAAAATTGATGCGTAAACCATTTTCCCCACGTGGGAAGAATGGGTTCGACATTGGTGACCATTTCGGTGATGTCACCGAGATGGTTGAATACATAGATTATCGCTATATTTGCACATCGTTGATATTATGCTACGTTCCTGCTATATTCTTATCGACAGGATCCTTCACACCTCTCAACGATGTGTCCCATGAAGGAACATTTTTAAACGTACTCGGGTGTCCTTCGGGCCCCGGGTCTTTTTTGTAAGGAGGTTTTATGGATATTGCAAGTAAACTACTCGATAAGTCTAAAGAAGCTTTTATTCTTGGCATTGAAATATATAATCGACCAACTATCCGATACCGTGTTGAAGGATTCAGTTTCTTCATTTGTAACGCTTGGGAGTTGATGCTTAAAGCTTATATGATTAAAACGCGCAGTGCGTCCAGCATTTATTATTCCGACAACAGCGACCGCACTCTTTCCCTGTCAGATTGTATAAAATCTGTTTTTACCAACGCCAAGGATCCTCTGCGTCTGAATCTTGAAAAAATAATGGAACTGCGAAATACGAGCACGCACTTTATCACTGAAGAGTATGAAATGGTTTATATCCCACTGTTTCAAGCCTGCGTAATCAACTTTACGAATAAAATGATGGATTTTCATGAAATAGATATGACGAAGATTATTCCACAGAATTTTCTCACTCTGTCGGCAACTATGAAAGCTCTGAGCGATTCTGATTTTTCCGCAAAATATCCGGATGCAATCGCGAACCGATATCTTGAATTGAAGGACTCTGTTCAGACACTTTCTGCAGAAACGAATGAAAAATTTGCGATTAACGTCAATGTAAACCACTATATTACAAAGGATCCAAAGCGTGCCGACGGTACGTTCCGTTTTTGCCATGATGGAGAAATCCCCGTTGCCGTTCTGAAGGAAGTAAAAGATCCGTCTAACGTTTTCCGCTATAGTGCCAAGAACGTTATTTTGAATGTCGCCTCCCGCCTGAACAAAGAAGGGATCACTCTTTTATACGCTGGTTCTCCGGCAAAGTTTAATATGTTTCATTTTACGAATTTCGTGAAACACTTCGGCGTGAAGGAAAACGAAAAGCTATGCTATGCCTACACTGTCTCCCGTTATCCTCAATATTCCTATTCTCAGCAAGCAATAGATTTTATATTTGATGAGCTGGCAAAGGATCCTGAGCAAATTCTGGACAAAATAAAAAAGATAACCCCAGGGGCAAAGGAATTCTAAGCCTTACGGCCTACTCCCATTCGGGAACCCAGCACTGATCCTTCTCGAGTTATCTGTTCATATATTACCATGTGCATTTTTTTGTGCAATGGACAAAAGTGACAAATTGTAAACAAAAACCGCCCCGGTGTTGGCGCACCAGAGCGGCCGGCACTCGGAAGTTTGACACCCCAAAGTCCCCCAGAGCCCTCAGGGCTTTATTTTTTTAAG
>ERZ1035014.245-NODE-245-length-28147-cov-181.219315_pt1 | contig 28147 bp, 20 predicted proteins | sample MGYA00520620_ERZ1035014 | MGnify/ENA primary metagenome ERZ1035014 (study PRJEB33766, sample SAMN09781744) | gut metagenome | biome: gut microbiome | host: Homo sapiens | place: Madagascar | study: EMG produced TPA metagenomics assembly of the PRJNA485056 data...
CTCTGCACTGGAGGGATAATACAAGGCCTGATAAGCGTAGCGCATCAGGCAGTTTAGCGTTTGTCATCAGTCTCTAATATGGTCGACATGAAAACTACGCATACCTCTCTCCCCTTTGCCGGACATACGCTGCATTTTGTTGAGTTCGATCCGGCGAATTTTTGTGAGCAGGATTTACTCTGGCTGCCGCATTACGCGCAACTGCAACACGCTGGACGGAAGCGCAAAGCCGAACATTTAGCCGGGCGGATCGCTGCAATTTATGCGCTGCGGGAATATGGCTATAAATGTGTGCCCGCAATCGGCGAGCTACGCCAACCGGTGTGGCCTGCGGAGGTATACGGCAGTATTAGCCACTGCGGGGCTACGGCATTGGCCGTGGTTTCCCGTCAACCGATTGGCGTTGATATCGAAGAAATTTTTTCTGCGCAAACAGCGACCGAATTGACAGACAACATTATTACACCAGCAGAACACGAGCGACTCGCAGACTGCGGTTTAGCCTTTTCTCTGGCGCTGACACTGGCATTTTCCGCCAAAGAGAGCGCATTTAAGGCAAGTGAGATCCAAACTGATGCAGGTTTTCTGGACTATCAGATAATTAGCTGGAATAAACAGCAGGTCATCATTCATCGTGAGAATGAGATGTTTGCTGTGCACTGGCAGATAAAAGAAAAAATAGTCATAACTCTGTGCCAACACGATTAATTGACAACATCTGGTACGATTCGCCCGCAGCCATCACTGACCGCGGGCGAAAGTGTAAAGCAGGTGCCTTACCACTCTGACCTGACAACCGGATATGCGGGGATTGCTCCCCGCACAACGGCTACTTCTTCGGTTCGTAAGCGAGAACAGCCTTAAACTCAATATTACGTTCCTTTACGGTGAACTCACACAGCGAATCCCCGACCAGAAGCGTAAATCCCAGCACCGTTAAACACAGCACTATGACTGCCGCAAGGGCATATTTCGTCAGCATGTTTATATTGCCTCCATGCGAAGAAGGGACTACCATCCGAGTTGTTGAGGCTCGGAGTGGCAGCCCCAGGATTGATAGAAATATCTCCTGGGGCTTCATCTTTCCAGACCTCAGAGTTAACCTGAAACCGGAAAGCTTCAGGCACCCGCCGTTATCTTACCCTTCCTCAACAAAATAGCTGTTTATTTATACAGTGAATCCTGTTTCGGACTTCTGTCGGCAAAACTCATCATTGCTCTTAAAACGAAATCGCCCGCAGCCATCACTGACCGCGGGCGAAAGTGTAAAGCAGGTGCCTTACCATCCTGACCTGACAACCGGATATGCGGGGATTGCTCCCCGCACAACGGCTACTTCTTCGGTTCGTAAGCGAGAACAGCCTTAAACTCAATATTACGTTCCTTTACGGTGAACTCACACAGCGAATCCCCGACCAGAAGCGTAAATCCCAGCACCGTTAAACACAGCACTATGACTGCCGCAAGGGCATATTTCGTCAGCATGTTTATATTGCCTCCATGCGAAGAAGGGACTACCATCCAAATTGTTCAGGTTTGGGTAGGTAGCCCCAGGGTTGATAGAAATATCGTCCTGGGGCTTCATCTTTCCAGACCTCAGAGTAAACCTGAAACCGGAAAGCTTCAGGCACCCGCAGTTATCTTACCCTTGCTTAGCAAAATAGCTGTTTATTTATACAGTAAGTCCTGTTTCGGACTTCTCACTCCCCATTTGATCAACTGAAGCTGAACCCGTTTTTTTCTGCATGCCTCAATCGTCAAAATTCTTCGCCACCAGCCAGCCGTGCCATAACTTGTCACATTGCAAAAGTAGCCAAATTGCTTCAGTCACCATCACCAAAAAAAGAAACATTCCAGAACTTCCGCATCTCGCCCAGCCGCTCCGACTTCTATACTGAATAGAAAACGCCAACTTAAGAGAAACCTATGCCATTACCCGATTTTCATGTTTCTGAACCTTTTACCCTCGGTATTGAACTGGAAATGCAGGTGGTTAATCCGCCGGGCTATGACTTAAGCCAGGACTCTTCAATGCTGATTGACGCGGTTAAAAATGAGATCACGGCCGGAGAGGTAAAGCACGATATCACCGAAAGTATGCTGGAGCTGGCGACGGATGTTTGCCGTGATATCAACCAGGCTGCCGGGCAGTTTTCAGCGATGCAGAAAGTCGTATTGCAGGCAGCCGCAGACCATCATCTGGAAATTTGCGGCGGTGGCACGCACCCGTTTCAGAAATGGCAGCGTCAGGAGGTATGCGAAAACGAACGCTATCAACGAACGCTGGAAAACTTTGGCTATCTCATCCAGCAGGCGACCGTTTTTGGTCAGCATGTCCATGTTGGCTGCGCCAGTGGCGATGACGCCATTTATTTGCTGCACGGCCTGTCACGGTTTGTGCCGCACTTCATCGCCCTTTCCGCCGCGTCGCCGTATATGCAGGGAACGGATACGCGTTTTGCCTCCTCACGACCGAATATTTTTTCCGCCTTTCCCGATAATGGCCCGATGCCGTGGGTCAGTAACTGGCAACAATTTGAAGCCCTGTTTCGCTGCCTGAGTTACACCACGATGATCGACAGCATTAAAGATCTGCACTGGGATATTCGCCCCAGTCCTCATTTTGGCACGGTGGAGGTTCGGGTGATGGATACCCCGTTAACCCTTAGCCACGCGGTAAATATGGCGGGATTAATTCAGGCCACCGCCCACTGGTTACTGACGGAACGCCCGTTTAAACATCAGGAGAAAGATTACCTGCTGTATAAATTCAACCGTTTCCAGGCCTGCCGCTATGGGCTGGAAGGCGTCATTACCGATCCGCACACTGGCGATCGTCGACCGCTAACGGAAGATACCTTGCGATTGCTGGAAAAAATCGCCCCTTCCGCACATAAAATGGGTGCATCGAGCGCGATTGAGGCCCTGCATCGCCAGGTCGTCAGCGGTCTGAATGAAGCGCAGCTGATGCGCGATTTCGTCGCCGATGGTGGCTCGCTGATTGGGCTGGTGAAAAAGCATTGTGAGATCTGGGCCGGTGACTAAGTAGGGAATTGCCTTACAGAAGAATATCCCTGACAATGGTGTTTTAACTTACATTTAACAATGTTATGAAACACCCTTTAGAAACCTTGACTACCGCAGCAGGCATTTTGCTGATGGCTTTCCTCTCTTGCCTGCTGCTGCCCGCCCCCGCACTGGGGCTGACGCTGGCACAAAAACTGGTGACCATGTTCCATCTGATGGATCTTAGCCAGCTTTACACTTTATTGTTTTGTCTGTGGTTTTTAGTGCTGGGCGCTATTGAGTATTTTGTTCTGCGCTTTATCTGGCGACGCTGGTTCTCGCTGGCGGATTAAACGTCGATTATCGCCGTACTTCGCGGCATACTTTGCTTATTCTCCTTCGCCTAAAGGAACGTTTATGGATAAGCAATCACTGCACGAAACGGCGAAACGCCTGGCCCTTGAGTTACCCTTTGTCGAGCTTTGCTGGCCTTTTGGCCCGGAGTTCGATGTTTTTAAAATTGGCGGCAAAATTTTTATGCTGTCGTCGGAGCTGCGCGGCGTCCCCTTTATCAATCTGAAGTCCGATCCACAAAAATCCCTGTTAAATCAGCAGATATACCCGAGCATTAAGCCAGGGTATCACATGAATAAAAAGCACTGGATTTCGGTGTATCCCGGCGAGGAAATCTCCGAAGCGTTACTTCGCGATCTGATCAACGATTCGTGGAATCTGGTGGTTGATGGTCTGGCTAAACGCGATCAAAAAAGAGTGCGTCCAGGCTAAAGCGGAAATCTATAGCGCATTTTTCTCGCTTACCATTTCTCGTTGAACCTTGTAATCTGCTGGCACGCAAAATTACTTTCACATGGAGTCTTTATGGATATCATTTCTGTCGCCTTAAAGCGTCATTCCACTAAGGCATTTGATGCCAGTAAAAAACTTACCCCGGAACAGGCCGAGCAGATCAAAACTCTCCTGCAATACAGCCCATCCAGCACCAACTCCCAGCCGTGGCATTTTATTGTTGCCAGCACGGAAGAAGGTAAAGCGCGTGTTGCCAAATCCGCTGCCGGTAATTATGTGTTCAACGAACGTAAAATACTTGATGCCTCGCACGTCGTGGTGTTCTGTGCAAAAACCGCGATGGACGATGCCTGGCTGAAGCTGGTTGTTGACCAGGAAGATGCTGATGGCCGCTTTGCCACGCCGGAAGCGAAAGCCGCGAACGATAAAGGTCGCAAGTTCTTCGCTGATATGCACCGTAAAGATCTGCATGATGATGCAGAGTGGATGGCAAAACAGGTTTATCTCAACGTCGGTAACTTCCTGCTCGGCGTGGCGGCGCTGGGTCTGGACGCGGTACCCATCGAAGGTTTTGACGCCGCCATCCTCGATGCAGAATTTGGTCTGAAAGAGAAAGGCTACACCAGTCTGGTGGTTGTTCCGGTAGGTCATCACAGCGTTGAAGATTTTAACGCTACGCTGCCGAAATCTCGTCTGCCGCAAAACATAACCTTAACCGAAGTGTAATTCTCTCTTGCCGGGCATCTGCCCGGCTATTTCCCCTCAGATTCTCCTGATTTGCATAACCCTGTTTCAGCCGTCATCATAGGCTGCTGTTGTATAAAGGAGACGTTATGCAGGATTTAATATCCCAGGTTGAAGATTTAGCGGGTATTGAGATCGATCACACCACCTCGATGGTGATGATTTTCGGTATTATTTTTCTGACCGCCGTCGTGGTGCATATTATTTTGCATTGGGTGGTACTGCGGACCTTCGAAAAACGTGCCATCGCCAGTTCACGGCTTTGGTTGCAAATCATTACCCAGAATAAACTCTTCCACCGTTTAGCTTTTACCCTGCAGGGGATTATCGTCAATATTCAGGCGGTATTCTGGCTGCAAAAAGGCACCGAAGCGGCAGATATTCTGACTACCTGCGCGCAGTTGTGGATCATGATGTATGCGCTGCTTTCAGTCTTCTCGTTGCTGGATGTGATTTTGAATCTGGCGCAGAAATTCCCGGCGGCATCTCAGTTACCGCTGAAAGGGATATTTCAGGGGATTAAACTGATCGGCGCGATTCTGGTCGGCATTTTGATGATCTCGCTGCTGATTGGTCAGTCGCCAGCGATTCTGATCAGCGGTCTTGGTGCAATGGCTGCCGTGCTGATGTTGGTTTTTAAAGATCCGATTCTTGGTCTGGTGGCAGGTATTCAGCTTTCCGCGAACGATATGCTGAAACTGGGCGACTGGCTGGAGATGCCGAAATACGGCGCGGATGGCGCGGTGATCGATATTGGGTTAACCACCGTCAAAGTGCGTAACTGGGACAATACCATTACCACTATTCCCACCTGGTCTCTGGTTTCTGACTCCTTTAAAAACTGGAGCGGGATGTCAGCATCTGGCGGGCGACGTATTAAGCGCAGTATCAGTATTGATGTCACCAGTATTCGTTTTCTTGATGAAGACGAAATGCAACGTCTGAATAAAGCGCATTTGTTAAAGCCTTATTTAACCAGCCGCCATCAGGAAATTAATGAGTGGAATCGCCAGCAAGGTTCTACGGAGTCGATATTAAACCTGCGCCGAATGACCAATATTGGAACCTTTCGTGCCTATCTGAACGAATATCTGCGTAACCATCCGCGGATTCGTAAAGATATGACTTTAATGGTACGCCAACTGGCTCCAGGTGATAACGGTTTACCGCTCGAGATCTATGCGTTTACCAACACCGTGGTGTGGCTGGAATATGAAAGCATTCAGGCTGATATATTCGATCACATATTTGCGATTGTCGAAGAGTTTGGTCTGCGACTTCATCAGTCGCCAACCGGCAATGATATTCGCTCTCTGGCGGGTGCATTTAAGCAGTAATTAAAAAAACCGCTCTCATCGAATGGATGAGAGCGGACATCGTTTTGTCGGATGTAGCGTGAATGCCTTATTTCCGACGCAGCGTTTTAAATGCCACAAACAGGAATACAATCCACACCGGCAGCAGGATCGCTGACAAGCGCATATCATCCATCGTGCACATCAGCAGCAAAATCATGCCGAGGAAGGCAATGCAAAGATAGTTGCCGAACGGATAGAGCAGCGCCTTAAACTGTGTTTCACGCCCCTGACGTCGCATCGCTGCACGAAAACGCAGATGCGCCAGACAGATCATAATCCAGTTCAACAGCAGCGTTGCTACCACCAGCGCCATCAGCAGACCAAACGCTTTTTGCGGCAGCAGATAGTTGATTAACACCACCAGCGAAGTGATCGCTCCGGAAAGCATCAGCGAGTTAATCGGCACACCGCGACGGCTGACGCGAGTCAAAAACTTCGGCGCATTACCCTGCACAGAAAGGCCAAACAGCATGCGGCTGTTAGAGTAAACCCCGCTGTTATACACTGACAGCGATGCTACCAGAATGACGAAGTTCAGCGCAGAAGCTACCACGTTGCTGTCGAGATTATGGAAAATCATCACAAACGGGCTACTGTTGGATTTCACTTCCACCCACGGATAGAGCGCCAGTAAAACCACCAGTGAACCGATGTAAAACAGCAGGATGCGATACACCACCTGATTTACCGCTTTTGGAATGCTTTTTTCCGGATCGCGCGCTTCAGCGGCAGTAATCCCAATCAGCTCCAGACCGCCGAAGGAGAACATAATTACCGCCAGCGACAAAATCAGCCCATTCCAGCCGGTGGCGAAGAAACCACCGTAGCGCCAGAGGTTGTCGATACTGGCTTTCTCGCCGCCGTGACCAGAAAACAGCAGCCACAGGCCAAAGCCGATCATACCGATGATCGCCAGCACTTTAATCAACGCAAACCAGAACTCGGTTTCGCCATATAAGCGCACGTTCACCAGGTTAACGGCGTTGATGATAATAAAGAAGGCGGCAGCCCAAATCCACGTTGGAACATCCGGGAACCAGTACTGCATATAGATGCCCGCAGCGGTCAGCTCTGCCATCCCCACCAGCACGAACATCACCCAGTAGTTCCAGCCAGAGAGGAAGCCCGCGAACGGTCCCCAGTATTTATAGGCAAAGTGGGCAAACGAACCGGATACCGGCTCTTCGACCACCATCTCGCCGAGCTGGCGCATAATCAGGAAAGCGATGATCCCGGCGACGCCGTAGCCCAGCAATACAGCCGGACCCGCCATCTGAATCGCCGGGCCAATGCCAAGAAACAGACCAGTACCAATTGCGCCACCCAGCGCAATCAGTTGAATATGACGGTTATGTAATCCGCGATGAAGCGTCGGCTCTTGATTCGACGCAGTATCTTCCGATACGGTTGACGCGTTTTTCACGCCTTTCCCCTGTGTGTCTTTTTTGTTGAGGGGCACCTTTTAACATTTAGTGCCCATCGTCGCAAGACACAATCCACACGGTTAAACGGGGTATCCTGCTTTTATTTCCGTACCCGATGTCGGTGCAGCCACATCAGCTTATACGCCGCCGGGATAATAAACAGCGACAGCAAAGGTGCGGTGATCATGCCGCCAATCATCGGTGCGGCAATCCGGCTCATCACCTCTGAACCAGCCCCCGTTCCCCACAGAATCGGCAGCAGACCGGCGATAATCACCGCCACCGTCATCGCTTTCGGGCGCACGCGCAGTACCGCGCCGTGATACAACGCCTCATCCAGCTTCTGCTCACTGAATGTTTGCGGATTATTCAACGACGGCTCGGCCTCTATGGCGTGACGTAAATACATCAGCATCACCACGCCAAATTCGGCGGCGACCCCGGCAAGGGCAATAAAGCCAGTACCCGTCGCCACAGAAAGATGAAAGCCCATCCACCACAGCAACCAGATGCCGCCCACCAGCGCAAACGGTACGCTGCTGATAATCAGCAACGCTTCGCCCACCCGACGGAATGCCAGATACAACAGCACGAAGATGATCATCAGTGTCATCGGCACCATGAGTTTCAGCTTATGGTTGGCGCGCTCCAGTAGCTCGAACTGCCCGGAGAATGCCACGCTGGTGCCCGGTTTTAACTGCACTTTTTCAGCTATCGCTTTTTGCAAATCGTGAACCACCGACACCATGTCACGATCGCGGGCATCGATATAAATCCAGCTCGTCGGGCGCGCATTCTCGGTTTTCAGCATCGACGGTCCGGTAGAGACTTTAACGTCGGCCACGTCTGCCAGGGTGATTTGCTGCTTCATCGGCGTCAGGATCGGCAACTGGCGCAGTGCCTGCGGACTATCGCGCCAGCTTTGCGGATAACGCAGATTAATGGGATAACGGGCAATCCCTTCCACCGTTTCGCCAACCATCGCCCCGCCCACCGCAGAAGTCACAAACAACTGCACATCCGCCACCGTCATACCGTAACGCGCGGCTTTTTCACGGTTAATCTCAACGTTGATATAGCGCCCACCTTCCAGACGCTCGGCAAGCGCAGAAGCCACGCCTGGTACCGTTCGTGCCACCTCTTCAATTTGCTCCGCCATCGCGTCGATATCCGCCAGCACAGTGCCGGAAACTTTAATGCCGATGGGGCTTTTAATGCCAGTCGAGAGCATATCGATACGGTTACGAATTGGCGGCACCCACAGATTCGCCAGCCCCGGCAGCCGCACGGTGTTATCCAGTTCCTCAATGATTTTGTCCATCGTCATGCCAGGCCGCCACTGATCCTGCGGCTTAAGCTGGATGGTCGTTTCTACCATCTCCAGCGGAGCAGAATCGGTGGCGGTTTCCGCTTTCCCGGTTTTGCCAAATACCCGCGCCACTTCAGGTACGCTCATAATTAGCTTGTCGGTTTTTTGCAGCATACTCGCCGCCTCTGCTGCGGAAATCCCCGGCAGCGTCGATGGCATATACAACAAGTCGCCTTCATTGATCTGCGGTAAAAATTCCCCGCCAACTTTATTGAGCGGCCAGAGAACCGTCAGCACCGAAAGCGCTGTCACCAGCAGCGTGGTTTTCGGCCAGTGCAGTACTTTCAGCAACAGCGGATGATAAACACGAATCAAAAAGCGATTGAGCGGGTTACTGCTTTCCGGCGGAATTTTGCCACGGATCCAGTACCCCATCAGGATAGGGATCACTACGATCGCCAGCAGCGCCGCGCCCGCCATCGCATAGGTTTTAGTGAACGCCAACGGGCCAAACAGACGCCCTTCCTGCCCTTCCAGGGTGAAGATCGGGATAAACGACAACGTGATAATCAGCAGACTGATAAATAGCGCCGGACCCACTTCAACAGATGCATCGGTGATCACCTGCCAGCGCGTTTTATTATCCAGCGTGGCGTCAGGATGCTGGTGCTGCCACTCTTCCAGCCGTTTATGTGCATTTTCGATCATGACGATAGCGGCATCGACCATCGCCCCGACGGCAATCGCAATGCCGCCCAACGACATAATATTGGCATTCAGTCCCTGGAAGTGCATGACAATAAAAGCAATACACAACCCCAGCGGCAACGAAATAATCGCCACCAGCGCCGAGCGCACATGCCAGAGAAACAGCGCACAGACTACCGCCACCACAATAAACTCTTCCAGCAACTTGCCGCTGAGGTTGTCGATGGCGCGGTCAATGAGCTGGCTGCGATCGTATGTTGTAACTATCTCCACGCCTTCCGGCAGACTACTTTTCAGCGTTTCCAGTTTGTCCTTCACGGCGGCGATCACTTCTCGGGCGTTTTTGCCGGATCGCAGGATCACCACCCCGCCCGCCACTTCGCCTTCGCCGTTTAGTTCGGCAATGCCCCGGCGCATCTCCGGGCCAATCTGGACCTTCGCAACATCGCGCAGATAAACGGGCACGCCATTTTCACTGGCTTTTAAAACGATGTGATTAAAGTCGTCGAGCGTTTGCAGATAGCCGCTGGCGCGCACCATATATTCCGCTTCCGCCAGTTCGATCGACGAACCGCCCGCTTCCTGGTTTGAAGCATCCAGCGCGCTTTTTACTTCGGCGAGACTGATGCCATACTGCGCCAGGCGCTGGGGATCGATAACCACCTGATACTCTTTCACCACACCGCCCACCGACGCCACTTCCGCAACGTCAGGGATGGTTTTCAGCTCATATTTGAGAAACCAGTCCTGCAATGAGCGTAAATCGGCCAGATCGTGCTTACCGCTGCGATCCACCAGTGCATATTCATAGATCCAGCCAACACCCGTGGCATCTGGTCCCAGCTCGGCGCTGACTCCCGCAGGCAGCTTACCCTGTACCTGGTTGAGGTACTCCAGCACCCGCGAACGCGCCCAGTACGGATCGGTGCCATCTTCGAAAATGACATACACATAAGAGTCGCCAAACTGTGAGAAACCGCGCACAGTCTTCGCGCCAGGCACCGACAACATGGTGGTGGTTAGCGGATAAGTCACCTGATTTTCAACGATTTGTGGTGCCTGACCGGGATAGCTGGTTTTAATAATAACCTGCACATCGGAGAGATCCGGCAGCGCATCCACTGGCGTATTAATGATGGTCCAGGTGCCCCAGATGCTCAGAAACAACGCGCCCATCAGCACCAAAAAACGGTTCGCCACCGAGCGACGAATAATCCATTCAATCATTGGTTATTCCCTCAATGCGCATGGGTAGCACTTTCAGAGCGCATCCGCTCCAGTGCGCCAGAAATATTGGCTTCGGAATCAATCAGGAACAGGCCGCTGGAAACCACCTTTTCACCTTCCGCCAGACCAGAGCGTAATGCGGTGACGCCTTGCGATGCCTGGAAAACAGCAACGCGTTTCGGTACAAAGCGCCCGTCGGCATCAACGGTAATCACCCGCTGTTCGCTGCCGGTATCAATCAGCGCTTGTGACGGAATGAGCAGCATCGGTTCGCTGGCGGTGTTGAGTTGCAACCAGGCGTTCATGCCCGGTTTTAGCGCCTCGTCGGCGTTGTCGACTTCCAGACGCAGCTGCAGCGTGCGGGTCGCGGCATCCACGCCAGGTAGCAGCGTCCATTTGCGGATGGTGAGTGTTTTATCCGGTCGCGCCGGAACGGTGAGGGTAAACTGCGAGGCATCTTTCACCAGCCAGGCGATGGACTCCGGGATCGCAGCAGTGACCCACACCGGGTCCATACCCTGAATTTTCGCGACCACGTTATCTTTGGCGATATTCATTCCCGCGCGCAGATCAAACGCGGTGATCACGCCATCAATGGGCGCTTTGAGCGTAAAGCGAGTCTGGATTTTTTGCGTGGCGATCAGGCGGCGAATATCCGCCTCCGGCATTCCCGCCAGTCGCAGCCGCTCAAGAATGCCTTCAGTCTGGGTCGCCGTACCGCCGGTTTCGCGCAGCAGTAAATACTCAGTCTGCGCTTCCACCCAGTCAGGAATGGTCAGGTCGAGAAGCGGTGTGCCCTTTTGTACTTTATCGCCCACGGTAAGCGGATACACCTTGTCGATAAACCCGGCAGCGCGAGCCTGCACAATGGCATACTGATACTCGTTGTAACTGACATTCGCCGGGAAACTCTGGGCAAAAGTCAGCGGTCCGCGCGTGACGGTAGCCGTTTTCACCCCCAGATTCTGCGTCTGAGTCGGGTCAATGCGCACACCAGACGCAGAACTCTCTTCATCGGCATATTTCGGCACCAGATCCATATCCATAAACGGCGATTTACCTGGTTTATCGAACCGCGTATTGGGATACATCGGGTCGTACCAGAATAAGATTTTACGTTCTGCGGTCGACGTTTTTTCTGCAGGCGGTTCCGCCTTTGCAACCCAGGTAAAACCTGCCGCAGAAATAATACCGCCCGCGATCATGCTGCCGATAATAAGCGCGATTTTTTTCATCTCATTAAACCTGGGTTACTGGCTGACTTTAATATCCTGTAATAAAGAAAGGTTGCCCTGCTGGACAAAATTAAACGCCACTTTGTCGCCAGTTTTAATTTCACTCATTTTCGTCTGCGGAGTGATGGTAAAGCGCATGGTCATCTCCGGCCAGTTCACGGCAGCAATCGGATCGTGATGGATGGTGATTTTTTTGCTTTCCAGATCAATACCCTTTACCACGCCAGTGGCGCTAATAACCTGCGGTTGTACTTCGCTCATGGTTTCATGATGATGTTCGTTAGCCTGGGCATTAAAGCCAATAACGGTAAACAGACTGAACATTGCGACTTGCAGTGCTTTTTTCATTTATTCTCTCCTGGAGTTAAAAGTTATTGCTGCCAACCGCCACCAAGTGCGGTATATAAAGAAATTTCGTTAACCTGACGGGCATAATTCAGGTCAAGTAAAGTTTGTCGGGTTGCAAATAACGAACGTTCGGCATCCAGCACTTCCAGATAACTTACTGCGCCGTGCTGATATAATGCCCGCGCCCGTTGCAAAGTAATTTGCAGCGATGCCAGATAACGCTGCTGGGCGCTAATTTGATCGTTCAGGCTTTGACGTAATGCCAGCGCATCTGCCACTTCTTTAAAGGCGTTCTGGATTTTCTGTTCATAATTCACTACCGACTGCTGCTGGCGAATTTCGGCGATATCCAGATTGGCCTGGTTGCGTCCGGCATTAAAAATGGGGATCTCAATTTTAGGAATAAAATTCCACATCCCGCTGCTGGCGTTAAATAATGACGACAGATCGCTGCTGGCGGTTGATATTCCGCTGGTCAGGCTTATAGATGGGAAAAATGCCGCGCGTGCGGCCCCAATATTGGCATTAGCCGCCATTAACGCGTGTTCAGCTTCCATAATATCCGGGCGCTGCAATAAGATTTGCGACGACAAGCCCGCCGGTAATTTAACGCTTTGCAGGCTGTCGCTGTTTACTGTCTGCGCTTGCGGCAGCTTGCCGTAGCTTCCCAGCAACAGTTGCAATGCATTATTCGCCTGCGCCAGTTCCCCCTGACGTTTAGCGATGTCGCTGCGGGTACTTTCTATCACCCCGCGAGCCTGTTCCAGCGCCAGAACATTACTGCTACCTGTCAACAGTTGTTTTTCGACAAACGCATATGACTGCTGATAATTACGCAGCGTTTCTTCAGCTATTTGCAATTGCGCATACGCCAGTTGCTGATTGAAATAGCTTTGCGCGACATTAGAAACCAGCAGAATATGCACCGCGCGCTGAGCTTCCTCAGTGGCTAAATAATTTTGGCGCTCGGCTTCGCTCATGTTCTTTAAGCGACCGAAAAAATCGAGGTCAAAGCTGGCGTTAAGGCCGGTCGAAAACTCCCGTGTCGTGGCGGTATTCCCTTTAAGATTACCGCTCCAGCTGCCGCTGCCCTCGCCATTGAGCTGTGGGTAGCGGTCGGCATCGGTCAGACGATATTGCGCCCGTGCCTCCTGCACTTTCAGCGTCGCCATGCGCAAATCCCGGTTATTCACCAGCGCCTCGCTAATCAGCGTCTTCACCTGATTATCAACAAAAAAGGTGCGCCAGCCCGCGTTCTGATAGTTATCTGCTGCGTTAACGAGGCCGTTCTGGCTGAGTGAGAACTGCTGCGGTACGGGCATTGCCGGGCGCTGATAATCCGGTGCCAGTGAACAACCGGTTAGCGCAAGGGCCACACAAAATGGCAGAAGTTTACAAGGAGACATAGGCTCATAATTTCTGATGATTTTATGCCGCCAACTTTACTCGCCAGGCTCTGATTTTCCGGTGACAGGAAAATGACAAAATTGTCATTTTGCCAATAAGCGATTGCCATCTGATCCCGCTACTCTAGAATTGCCCGGGCAACATGCGGAGGAAATATGAAACTGTTGATTGTCGAAGATGAAAAGAAAACCGGAGAATACTTGACCAAAGGGTTAACCGAAGCCGGTTTTGTGGTCGATTTGGCCGACAACGGGCTGAATGGCTACCATCTGGCGATGACCGGTGATTATGATCTGATAATCCTCGATATTATGCTGCCGGACGTGAACGGCTGGGATATCGTGCGCATGTTACGCTCCGCCAATAAAGGGATGCCGATTCTGTTGCTTACCGCGCTTGGCACCATTGAACATCGCGTCAAGGGGCTGGAGTTGGGGGCAGATGACTACCTGATGAAACCATTCGCTTTTGCTGAACTGCTGGCGCGGGTGCGCACTCTCCTGCGGCGCGGGGCGGCGGTAATTATCGAAAGTCAGTTTCAGGTTGCCGACCTGATGGTCGATCTCGTCAGCCGCAAAGTCACCCGCAGCGGCACGCGCATCACTTTGACCAGTAAAGAGTTTACTCTGCTGGAGTTTTTTCTCCGCCATCAGGGCGAAGTGCTGCCCCGCTCGCTTATCGCCTCGCAGGTGTGGGACATGAATTTCGACAGCGACACTAACGCCATTGATGTGGCGGTGAAGCGGCTACGCGGCAAAATCGACAACGACTTTGAGCCGAAGCTGATTCAGACCGTGCGCGGCGTGGGCTATATGCTTGAGGTGCCGGATGGTCAGTAAGCCATTTCAGCGCCCGTTTTCGCTGGCAACCCGTCTGACCTTTTTTATCAGCCTGGCCACCATCGCGGCGTTTTTCGCCTTTGCATGGATCATGATCCACTCAGTGAAAGTGCATTTTGCCGAGCAGGATATTAATGATTTAAAAGAAATTAGCGCCACCCTTGAACGGGTACTTAATCATCCTGACGAGACGCAAGCCCGACGCTTAATGACGCTGGAAGATATCGTCAGTGGTTATTCCAACGTGTTGATTTCCCTGGCAGATAGCCACGGCAAAACGGTGTATCACTCCCCCGGTGCGCCGGATATCCGCGAGTTTACGCGTGACGCCATACCCGATAAAGACGCGCGGGGCGGTGAGGTGTATCTCCTTTCCGGCCCGACGATGATGATGCCAGGCCACGGTCACGGGCATATGGAACACAGCAACTGGCGGATGATTAACTTGCCGGTTGGCCCGTTGGTGGACGGCAAACCGATTTATACGCTCTACATCGCGCTTTCGATCGATTTTCATCTTCATTACATAAATGATTTGATGAATAAACTTATTATGACCGCATCTGTCATCAGCATCCTGATCGTCTTTATCGTGCTATTGGCGGTACATAAAGGTCACGCGCCGATCCGCAGCGTCAGCCGTCAAATCCAGAATATCACCTCGAAAGATCTCGACGTTCGCCTTGACCCGCAGACCGTGCCCATTGAGCTGGAACAGCTGGTACTGTCGTTCAACCATATGATCGAGCGTATTGAGGATGTCTTTACCCGCCAGTCCAATTTCTCAGCGGATATCGCTCACGAAATTCGCACGCCGATTACCAATCTCATCACGCAAACGGAAATCGCCCTCAGCCAGTCTCGCAGCCAGAAGGAGCTGGAAGATGTGCTCTACTCTAATCTCGAAGAGCTGACGCGAATGGCGAAAATGGTCAGCGATATGCTGTTTCTCGCTCAGGCCGATAACAACCAGCTAATCCCCGAAAAGAAAATGCTCAACCTGGCGGATGAAGTCGGCAAAGTGTTCGATTTTTTCGAGGCGTTAGCGGAAGATCGCGGCGTGGAGTTGCGGTTTGTTGGCGACAAATGTCAGGTTGCGGGCGATCCGCTGATGCTGCGTCGGGCGTTAAGCAACCTGCTTTCTAATGCCCTGCGTTATACGCCACCCAGTGAGGCTATTGTAGTGCGCTGCCAGACGGTCAATCATCAGGTGCAAGTTTCCGTCGAAAACCCCGGTACGCCCATTGCGCCCGAGCACTTACCGCGATTGTTTGACCGTTTCTATCGCGTTGACCCTTCCCGCCAGCGAAAAGGTGAAGGTAGCGGTATTGGGCTGGCGATAGTGAAATCGATTGTTGTCGCGCATAAAGGCACGGTTGCGGTAACGTCAGATGCGCGGGGGACAAGGTTTGTGATTATGCTGCCGGAGAGAGAGTGATTATTAAGTTCAAATTCAGGGCGTGGTGCATCACCTCCTGGTATTGTTGATCAACAAATTAGAGAAAAACTTATTAAACATATGAAATATCGAAGGCTTTTATTTTTCAAAGTTTCACGAGATGTTTGTATATGAAACTTAGTTAAATCTGTGTTTCTTCCAATTGTAGATCACAATGCCCTTTCTAAATTTTCATCGTTATAAACAAGCCATCTATCATATAAAGCAATGAATAATTTAATCGCGATTAATCATCATTAATTGTTATATTATTCACTCAATCTATTTATCAAGTGAATTTGATAAATTCCTAATTTAAAATATCCACTATTGAGCCAGTATTTAACAACGTTAAGATGTGCAATGTGCAGATCATGTTATCAGGGTGGAGCGGTAGCATATATTTCTTATGCAATCATTCATTTTAATAATGTTAATTGGATTATTTATTGCTGTGAATAAAAATATATTATGAATATTGGTTTAACTTTGCGTTTTTGTTACTCGTTGTGATATGCGTACCTGTCCTGAATAACGCCAAGAAACAAGAGGTTGAGCTTGTGATTATTTTTTTGACTGAACAGACACCCGTTTCTGTAAAGTAATATTTAAACAAAATTCTCACATAACCATAGCATTTTCTGTTCCTTCCCTAATAACGTCTGAAGTCGTCCCGCTTATCACATTATCCGCAGTTGTACGGTACGGATCATTATTCATTTTACTGGAGGTTGCTATGTCAACCGGATTACGTTTCACACTGGAAGTGGACGGCCTGCCGCCGGATGCTTTTGCGGTGGTTTCCTTTCATCTGAACCAGTCACTCTCTTCGCTCTTTTCCCTCGATCTCTCCCTGGTCAGCCAGCAGTTTCTCTCCCTTGAATTTGCGCAGGTGCTGGACAAAATGGCCTACCTGACGATATGGCAGGGCGATGAAGTACAGCGCCGGGTGAAAGGCGTGGTGACCTGGTTTGAACTCGGGGAGAACGACAAAAACCAGATGCTGTACAGCATGAAGGTGCACCCGCCGCTGTGGCGTGCCGGTCTGCGCCAGAACTTCCGTATCTTCCAGAACGAGGACATCAAAAGCATCCTCGGCACGATGTTGCAGGAAAACGGGGTGACCGAATGGAGTCCGCTGTTCAGCGAGCCGCATCCTTCCCGTGAGTTTTGTGTCCAGTACGGTGAGACTGATTACGATTTCCTGTGCCGGATGGCGGCGGAGGAAGGCATCTTCTTTTATGAGGAGCACGCGCAAAAAAGTACCGACCAGAGCCTGGTCCTGTGCGATACCGTGCGTTATCTGCCGGAGTCCTTTGAGATCCCCTGGAATCCGAACACCCGTACCGAGGTGAGCACCCTCTGCATCAGCCAGTTCCGCTACAGCGCACAAATCCGCCCTTCTTCCGTGGTGACCAAGGACTACACCTTTAAACGACCCGGCTGGGCAGGGCGTTTTGATCAGGAAGGCCAGTACCAGGATTACCAGCGCACGCAGTATGAAGTGTATGACTACCCCGGACGTTTCAAGGGTGCCCACGGGCAGAACTTTGCCCGCTGGCAGATGGACGGCTGGCGAAACAACGCAGAAGTGGCGCGCGGAACAAGCCGTTCGCCGGAGATATGGCCGGGACGGCGAATTGTGCTGACGGGGCATCCGCAGGCGAACCTGAACCGGGAATGGCAGGTGGTGGCAAGTGAACTGCACGGCGAACAGCCACAGGCGGTGCCAGGACGGCAGGGAGCGGGGACGGCGCTGGAGAACCATTTTGCGGTGATCCCGGCAGACAGAACATGGCGACCACAGCCGTTGCTGAAACCGCTGGTCGACGGCCCGCAGAGCGCTGTCGTGACAGGACCGGCAGGCGAGGAAATCTTCTGCGACGAACATGGTCGCGTGCGGGTGAAGTTCAACTGGGACCGTTATAACCCGGCAGACCAAGACAGTTCGTGCTGGATCAGTGTGGCACAGGCGTGGGCAGGCACCGGTTTTGGCCACCTGGCGATACCGCGTGTGGGTCAGGAGGTGATTGTAGACTTCCTCAACGGCGATCCGGACCAGCCGATCATTATGGGGCGCACCTACCACCAGGAAAACCGCACCCCCGGCAGCCTGCCGGGAACAAAGACGCAGATGACCATCCGCTCCAAAACGTACATGGGCAGCGGATTTAATGAGCTGAAGTTTGATGATGCGACAGGGAGAGAACAGGTCTACATCCACGCGCAGAAGAACATGGATACCGAAGTGCTCAACGACCGTACCACCACCGTAAAACACGATCACCGCGAAACCGTAAAAAATGACCAGACGGTCACGATCCAGGAAGGTAACCGCCTTCTTACGGTGGAAAAAGGCCACAAGATCACCGGAGTACTGAAAGGGTCTTTATCTGAGGATGTCTTTCAGGACAGAGGCACGATTGCCGGTTCGGTGCATGTTGACGCTGTAAACAATGGTGGCGAAGGCGACGGTATACAGGCTTATACGGCGATTAAGGAAATTTTGCTGGCCGTGGAGGAAAGCAAAATTGCGCTGACGCCGGATGGCATTCAGCTACAGGTCGGGGAATCGACGGTAATCAGGCTGTCGAAGGATGGCATCACCATCGTGGGCGGTTCTGTTTTCATCAACTGATTCACTCAGATTATCAGGGAGTATTTTATGCAGTTCACTTTTAATGAAGGCCACATTCAACTGCCGTCTCAATGGCAGGATCAGTCAATGCAGGTCCTGGTGTCCACAGATAACAGTGGCATCAACCTGGTCATTACCCGCGAAGCCGTTCCACAGGGAACCCTGACACCAGAGCTGTACCAGGAAACGCTGGCGCTGTACCAGGGCAAACTTGATGGGTACACCGAACATGCCTGCCGGGAAATCACTCTGGCAGAGGCCCCGGCCTGGCTGCTGGATTATTCCTGGAACGGTCCGGAAGATGAGGGGAATCAGGGGCGGATTAGCCAGATAGCCGTATTCCAGCGGCGTGGAGATACGCTGCTGACCTTCACTTTCAGCACCTCCTTATCCCTGAAGAACAGTCAAAAGACGATGCTGCTGGAGGTGATAAAGAGCTTCACCCCGTTGCCACCGGAGAATGACATCCAAAAGGACCAGCCGCGCTGACATAAACGAGGGATAACACATGAGTGAAGGACCAGGCGGGCCACAGGGAGCGACCGCAGGCGGTACGCTGGCAATGCGAATGCTGTCACAGCAGGCGATGGTCGCCAGCCAGATGAAACGGGCAGCCAACGACAAAGCCATTGCACAGATGCTGGCATCAAAAAAGTCTGGCCCCCCCGCCGCCAGGCTGGGCGATGAAATTCAGCACAAGAGTTTTTTGGGGGCGCTGGCAGGGGCCGTGCTGGGGGCGATAGTGACCATCGCAGAAGGTTGCCTGATTATGGCCGCCTGTGCCACCGGCCCTTATGCGCTGGTTCTGGTGCCTGCGCTGATGTATGCCAGCTATAAGGCGAGTGATTATGTGGAGGAGAAACAGAACCAGCTTGAGTCATGGATAAACAGTTTTTGTGACACGGACGGCGCCATCAATACCGGTTCTGAAAACGTAAAAATTAACGGAAAGCCCGCTGCCAGGGCCGCCGTCACCCTTCCCCCTCCTCCCCCACCTGGAGCAATACCTGAAGTCCCACAGGGGGAACCCTCATGGGGTGATATTGCCACTGACCTGCTTGAATCGGCAGCGGAAAAAGCAGTACCACTGGCGAAGGCCTGGGGGAACGCTGTTATCACCCTGACGGACAGCAATGCCGGTTTTATGGATCGCGTCAGCGCCGGCGCATCGCTTCTGTTTCCCGCCGGTCCGGTATTAATGGAGTTTGCCACCATGGTGGGCGGGCGTGGCGAAATCAAAAAAGATGTGGATTTCCCGGAAGCCGGTGAGGACACGGCGCTCTGCGACAAGGAGAACAAACCACCGAGGATAGCCCAGGGCAGCAGCAACGTCTTTATCAACAATCAGCCTGCCGCACGCCAGGGCGACAAACTGGAGTGCAGCGCAGCAATCGTGGGAGGTTCGCCGGACGTCTTTATTGGCGGTGAGCAGGTGACCTATCTGGATATCCAGCCGGAGTTCCCGCCGTGGCAGAGAATGATCCTGGGGGGAATAACGATAGCCAGCTATCTTCTGCCGCCAGCGGGACTGCTGGGAAAACTGAAGAATCTGGCGAGACTCGGCAAACTGGGGAACCTGCTGGGGAAAAGCGGGAAGCTGCTGGGGGCAAAGCTCGGCGCGTTGCTGGGGAAAACAGGTAAGTCGTTAAAAAGTATTGCCAATAAAGTCATCAGATGGGTAACAGATCCTGTCGATCCGGTAACCGGCGCGTACTGCGACGAACGTACCGACTTCACCCTGGGCCAGACACTCCCCCTCTCCTTCACCCGTTTCCACAGTTCTGTACTGCCGCTGCATGGCCTGACCGGCGTGGGCTGGAGCGACTCCTGGAGCGAATACGCCTGGGTGCGTGAACAGGGAAACCGGGTGGATATCATCAGCCTGGGAGCCACGCTGAACTTCGCCTTCGACGGTGAAAGTGATACGGCGGTTAACCCGTATCACGCCCAGTACATCCTGCGCCGCCGTGATGATTACCTGGAGCTGTTCGACCGTGATGCCCTGAGCAGCCGCTTCTTTTATGACGCCTTTCCGGGAATGCGTCTGCGCCACCCGGTGACTGACGATACCAGCGATGACCGCCTGGCACACAGCCCCGGTGACCGGATGTATATGCTGGGCGGGATGAGTGACACCGCCAGCAACCGCATCACGTTTGAGCGCGACAGCCAGTACCGGATCACGGGTGTCAGTCACACCGACGGGATCCGGCTTAAACTGACGTACCATGCCAGCGGCTACCTGAAAGCCATTCACCGCACGGATAACGGCATACAGACGCTGGCGACCTACGAACAGGATGCGCGGGGGCGGCTGACAGAAGCGGATGCGCGGCTGGACTACCACCTGTTTTATGAGTACGACGCTGCGGACCGGATCATCCGCTGGTCCGATAACGACCAGACGTGGAGCCGTTTCACCTACGATGCACAGGGCCGGTGCGTGAATGTCACCGGGGCGGAGGGCTATTACAACGCCACGCTGGACTATGGTGACGGCTGCACCACCGTGACGGACGGCAAGGGCATTCACCGTTATTACTATGATCCTGACGGCAATATTCTGCGGGAAGAAGCGCCGGACGGCAGCACCACCACGTATGAATGGGATGAATTCCATCACCTGCTGGCCCGCCACTCCCCTGCCGGGCGGGTGGAGAAGTTTGAATACAACGCCGCACACGGTCAGTTAAGCCGTTACACGGCGGCAGACGGCGCGGAGTGGTTGTACCGCTATGATGAGCGCGGCCTGTTCAGCAACATCACCGACCCTGCCGGGCAGACGTGGACACAGCTGTGCGATGAACGCGGCCTGCCGGTAAGCCTGGTGTCGCCACAGGGCGAAGAGACCCGGCTGGCGTACACCGCTCAGGGGCTGTTGTCGGGAATATTCCGCCAGGATGAACGGCGTCTGGGCATAGAGTACGACCACCACAACCGGCCGGAAACACTCACCGACGTGATGGGCCGTGAACACCACACCGAATACAGCGGTCACGACCTGCCGGTGAAGATGCGCGGCCCCGGCGGTCAGTCAGTGCGGTTACAGTGGCAGCAGCACCATAAACTGAGCGGCATTGAACGTGCTGGAACCGGCGCGGAAGGATTCCGCTATGACCGCCACGGCAACCTGCTGGCGTACACGGACGGTAACGGTGTTGTCTGGACAATGGAGTACGGCCCGTTTGATTTGCCGGTGGCGCGAACGGACGGTGAAGGCCACCGCTGGCAGTACCGCTACGATAAAGACACGCTGCAACTGACAGAAGTCATTAACCCGCAGGGTGAATCATATCTTTATGTTCTGGATAACTGCGGCCGGGTGACGGAAGAGCGTGACTGGGGCGGCGTGGTCTGGCGTTACCGCTATGACGCCGATGGCCTCTGTACCGCCAGGGTCAACGGTCTGGAGGAAACCATCCTCTACAGCCGGGACGCCGCAGGCCGCCTGGCAGAAATCATCACGCCGGAAGGCAAAACGCAGTATGCGTATGACAAATCCGGCAGGCTGACGGGTATCTTCAGCCCGGACGGCATATCACAGCGCACCGGCTATGACGAACGCGGGCGGGTGAATGTCACCACTCAGGGCCGACGGGCCATTGAATACCACCACCCCGATGAACACACCGTCATCCGCTGTATCCTGCCACCGGAAGATGAACGCGACAGACATCCCGATGAATCCCTGCTGAAAACCACCTACCGTTACAACGCCGCCGGAGAACTGACGGAGATTATCCTGCCGGGGGATGAGACGCTGACGTTCAGCCGTGATGAGGCGGGACGTGAAGTGCTCCGGCACAGTAACCGGGGTTTTGCCTGTGAACAGGGCTGGAATGCAGCCGGTCAGCCTGTCAGCCAGCGCGCCGGATTTTTTCCGGCAGAAGCCACATGGGGCGGGCTGGTTCCGTCACTGGTACGGGAGTACCGTTACGACAGCGCGGGTAACGTGTCAGGCGTCACCAGCCGGGAAGATTACGGACGGGAAACACGGCGGGAGTACCGGCTGGACCGGAACGGCCAGGTCACGGCGGTGACAGCCTCAGGCACCGGGCTGGGCTATGGCGAAGGCGATGAGTCCTATGGCTATGACAGTTGTGGCTACCTGAAGGCGCAGTCTGCGGGCAGGCACCGGATAAGTGAAGAGACTGACCAGTATGCCGGAGGCCACCGGCTGAAACAGGCCGGAAACACGCAGTATGACTATGACGCCGCAGGCCGGATGGTCAGCCGGACAAAACACCGTGACGGCTATCGCCCGGAAACAGAGCGGTTCCGGTGGGACAGCCGGGACCAGCTGACCGGGTATTGCAGCGCACAGGGTGAGCAGTGGGAATACCGCCACGACGCCAGCGGCAGACGAACAGAGAAACGCTGCGACCGGAAGAAAATCCGCTTCACGTATCTGTGGGACGGCGACAGTATTGCGGAAATCCGGGAATACCGCGATGATAAACTGTACAGCGTACGGCACCTGGTATTTAACGGCTTTGAGCTGATAAGCCAGCAGTTCAGCCGGGTACGGCAGCCGCATCCGTCCGTCGCCCCGCTGTGGGTGACGCGGACGAATCATGCGGTGAGCGACCTGACGGGCCGTCCGCTGATGCTCTTTAACAGTGAAGGTAAAACCGTCTGGCGACCGGGGCAGACCAGCCTGTGGGGGCTGGCACTCAGCCTGCCCGCAGACACCGGCTACCCGGACCCGCGCGGGGAACTGGACCCGGAAGCAGCCCCCGGCCTGCTGTATGCAGGACAGTGGCAGGATGCGGAATCCGGGCTGTGCTATAACCGGTTCCGGTATTACGAGCCGGAGAGCGGGATGTACCTGGTGAGTGATCCGCTGGGGTTGCTGGGGGGTGAGCAGACTTACCGGTATGTGCCAAATCCGTGTGGGTATGTTGATCCGCTGGGATTAGCATTTTGCCCCAGAATGCAGAAGACATTGCAAAAATTAACTGACAAGGCTGTTGCTGATATTATCGCTAACCCCAGACTCGCTGAAGATCTGATGTCGGCGGGGAGCTATGCACATTTAAAAAATGGAACTAATTTATATGCAGCCAGTTTTGGTAAGGCTGTTGAACGTAGGGTTGCACAGTTAGTTAGTGACAATTCCCGATTAAGCAAACTTGTTGAACATACTGGTCAGGCCAAGGGGCTAATGGACAGTTTATATCGAGCCCTGACTTCACCACTAAAGGTAAAGGCGTGTTCGACGTTACAACAAATAAAGCACTCCAAGCGCATATATACAGATATACTAAAGCTGGTGTGTATACTCCCCATAATGATATTGGTTACTTGGTATATGATGTCGTATATGGATTATCTTTCTAAAGCGAACTAATGGTAACTAAATATGACAAAAGTTCTTGAGAATGAAGAGTTCAATTCTATACATATAGACGAAGGTGGGGTTTTTAATAGTTTACGCTTTGAAAAATGTCTTTTTCAAAGCTGTAGCATACTTAGCAGAAAACTAAATGATAATAGTGATTTACCTCCTCGCTTTGAAAACATTCTTATTAAAGATTGCACTGCTCTTAATTGTGTAAGTGGCCCAGCTTTTTTAAAAGATGTAACTGTTGAGAATTTAAGGACCGGTGATATTTTTCTTATTTATTCCACTATGTTTCATCATGTAACATTAAAAGGAAAACTTGGGGCAATAAAAATAAATAAAAAAGATTATGTGCGTGACTATGATAGCCATCAAAGACATATTGAGATGATGAGAACGAGATTTTATTCTCAGATAGATTGGGCGATGGATATATCACAGGCGAAGTTTTTAAGTTTCTCCTGCAAAGGTATCCCAGCAAAATTAATTAGACGAGATAGTGAGACTCAATTTGTTGTAACGAGGAAACGTTTCAACTCTATGGATGTACTAAATGCAGAATTTAAAGGACAATACCCGTTTGTTTATTTACTGCTGGAGCTCTTTTTAGAATCAGATGAAGATGACCAGGTATTAGTTACACCATTAGGCAAAGCAAAAAAATATTATCAGCCAATTCTCGAAGGATTTAGAGAGTTAAGACGAGCAGGAATACTCGAACCTGACTAAATAAGGGTTATATTCCGCCAGGATGAACGGCGTCTGGGCATAGAGTACGACCACCACAACCGGCCGGAAACACTCACCGACGTGATGGGCCGTGAACACCACACCGAATACAGCGGTCACGACCTGCCGGTGAAGATGCGCGGCCCCGGCGGTCAGTCAGTGCGGTTACAGTGGCAGCAGCACCATAAACTGAGCGGCATTGAACGTGCTGGAACCGGCGCGGAAGGATTCCGCTATGACCGCCACGGCAACCTGCTGGCGTACACGGACGGTAACGGTGTTGTCTGGACAATGGAGTACGGCCCGTTTGATTTGCCGGTGGCGCGAACGGACGGTGAAGGCCACCGCTGGCAGTACCGCTACGATAAAGACACGCTGCAACTGACAGAAGTCATTAACCCGCAGGGTGAATCATATCTTTATGTTCTGGATAACTGCGGCCGGGTGACGGAAGAGCGTGACTGGGGCGGCGTGGTCTGGCGTTACCGCTATGACGCCGATGGCCTCTGTACCGCCAGGGTCAACGGTCTGGAGGAAACCATCCTCTACAGCCGGGACGCCGCAGGCCGCCTGGCAGAAATCATCACGCCGGAAGGCAAAACGCAGTATGCGTATGACAAATCCGGCAGGCTGACGGGTATCTTCAGCCCGGACGGCATATCACAGCGCACCGGCTATGACGAACGCGGGCGGGTGAATGTCACCACTCAGGGCCGACGGGCCATTGAATACCACCACCCCGATGAACACACCGTCATCCGCTGTATCCTGCCACCGGAAGATGAACGCGACAGACATCCCGATGAATCCCTGCTGAAAACCACCTACCGTTACAACGCCGCCGGAGAACTGACGGAGATTATCCTGCCGGGGGATGAGACGCTGACGTTCAGCCGTGATGAGGCGGGACGTGAAGTGCTCCGGCACAGTAACCGGGGTTTTGCCTGTGAACAGGGCTGGAATGCAGCCGGTCAGCCTGTCAGCCAGCGCGCCGGATTTTTTCCGGCAGAAGCCACATGGGGCGGGCTGGTTCCGTCACTGGTACGGGAGTACCGTTACGACAGCGCGGGTAACGTGTCAGGCGTCACCAGCCGGGAAGATTACGGACGGGAAACACGGCGGGAGTACCGGCTGGACCGGAACGGCCAGGTCACGGCGGTGACAGCCTCAGGCACCGGGCTGGGCTATGGCGAAGGCGATGAGTCCTATGGCTATGACAGTTGTGGCTACCTGAAGGCGCAGTCTGCGGGCAGGCACCGGATAAGTGAAGAGACTGACCAGTATGCCGGAGGCCACCGGCTGAAACAGGCCGGAAACACGCAGTATGACTATGACGCCGCAGGCCGGATGGTCAGCCGGACAAAACACCGTGACGGCTATCGCCCGGAAACAGAGCGGTTCCGGTGGGACAGCCGGGACCAGCTGACCGGGTATTGCAGCGCACAGGGTGAGCAGTGGGAATACCGCCACGACGCCAGCGGCAGACGAACAGAGAAACGCTGCGACCGGAAGAAAATCCGCTTCACGTATCTGTGGGACGGCGACAGTATTGCGGAAATCCGGGAATACCGCGATGATAAACTGTACAGCGTACGGCACCTGGTATTTAACGGCTTTGAGCTGATAAGCCAGCAGTTCAGCCGGGTACGGCAGCCGCATCCGTCCGTCGCCCCGCTGTGGGTGACGCGGACGAATCATGCGGTGAGCGACCTGACGGGCCGTCCGCTGATGCTCTTTAACAGTGAAGGTAAAACCGTCTGGCGACCGGGGCAGACCAGCCTGTGGGGGCTGGCACTCAGTCTGCCCGCAGACACCGGCTACCCGGACCCGCGCGGGGAACTGGACCCGGAAGCCGACCCCGGCCTGCTGTATGCAGGACAGTGGCAGGATGCGGAATCAGGGCTGTGCTATAACCGGTTCCGGTATTACGAGCCGGAAACCGGAATGTACCTGGTGAGTGATCCGCTGGGGTTGCTGGGCGGGGAGCAGACTTACCGGTATGTGCCGAATCCTTGTGGGTGGGTTGATCCGCTGGGATTGGCTGCAAGTTCTAAAATCAGCAGTTTGATGGACTATATTGGCGATGGTCGTCGTGTTAGTGGGCATACGGGTTTCCTGGATGGGGTTCGTTTATCACGTAGTCAAATAAACAATATTGCTAAAGAAATGGAGAAGCTAGGAATTAAAGTAATAAGGAAAGCAGATAAATATTTGCCACCAAATGCTAGGGCAGCTTTTGATTATGGCCTTCGCAATATTTATCTTAGGAAAAATGCTACCTTATATGAGGTGTATCATGAAGTGATTCATGCTAAGCAATTTGCGAAAATTGGACGAGAAGCATACGAAGCACTAGGACGTTTATCTAGGGAGGAACACGTTCTAAATGAAATATTAAAAAGTAAAAATTTATTCAATGAAGCGGAAATAGCTCATGCCATAAAATATGTTGAGGGATTGAGAGAAAAATTCATGATGGGACTAACAAATTGATAAAACATAACAAAATAACTATCGAAATGGCTCTTGACTTGGCTCGGCGTGAGTTAGAGTTAAGGGAAATTCCTTATATTAAAAATAGTCTACATGCCAATTACAGCTATAAATCTATTAGTATTGGTTCTAAGCAAGGTTGGTTAATTTCAGCGAAATTAAAAGTCCCTGAAACTTTTGAGCCTGATATGATATTTATTGAGATATCTGACCCAGAAGGTTTTATTAATATTCCTGATGTATTATAAACTACGTTAGAGGTTTTGTTATAAGGTAATCGGTTTCTTTACAGACCGCTGGCGTACATCGCACAGAGGCTGCTAACAGGGATATTCCTGCCTGGATGAACGCAAGGCAAGATCATGGAAATAGTGATATACATCACTATTTCCATCCTGATTTTAGATATCGCATTAATAAAACAGCGGATGTTAGCCAATATCGAAACCAGTAACCCGTATCACGCCCAGTACATCCTGCGCCGCCGCGATGATTACCTGGTGCTGTTCGACCGTGATGCCCTGAGCTGCCGCTTCTTTTATGACGCCTTTCCGGGAATGCGTCTGCGCCACCAGGTGACCGGCGATACCGACGATGACCGCCTGGCACACAGCCCCGCAGACCGGATGTATACAGGGAAAGATCATCAGAAGTACACTTTTTGTACTAAGTAATTCACATTTTATGTTTAAAAATTGAGATATTCCTCATTACCTGAAGCTGTTTTTTATTGCTTATACATGATCAAATACTCCTTACATAATTAAGGAGAACAAAATGGAACTTAAAAAATTGATGGAACATATTTCTATTATTCCCGATTACAGACAAGCCTGGAAAGTGGAACATAAATTATCGGATATTCTATTGTTGACTATTTGTGCCGTTATTTCTGGTGCAGAAAGTTGGGAAGATATAGAGGATTTCGGGGAAACACATCTCGATTTCTTGAAGCAATATGGTGATTTTGAAAATGGTATTCCTGTTCACGATACTATTGCCAGAGTTGTATCCTGTATCAGTCCTGCAAAATTTCATGAGTGCTTTATTAACTGGATGCGTGACTGCCATTCTTCAGATGATAAAGACGTCA
>ERZ1035014.246-NODE-246-length-28139-cov-7.903860_pt1 | contig 28139 bp, 28 predicted proteins | sample MGYA00520620_ERZ1035014 | MGnify/ENA primary metagenome ERZ1035014 (study PRJEB33766, sample SAMN09781744) | gut metagenome | biome: gut microbiome | host: Homo sapiens | place: Madagascar | study: EMG produced TPA metagenomics assembly of the PRJNA485056 data set...
GACTACAACTATGAAGATAGTGCAAAAGAAGATGCAATTCAGAATTCCATTGAAGCAATTGAGGGTGTTAAGAAAGTAACATATTCAAATAAAGATCAGGAATTTCAATACTATATTGATTCTTTTGATGATGAAAAGACAAAAGAAGCATTTGAACCATTTAAAGATGATAATCCAATGCATGATGCTTTCTATGTAGAAGCAGCCAGTGGTGATCAGATTACAGAAATTGCTTCAGAGATTCAGAAAATTGAAGGTGTTGCGGAAGTGAACTATGGTGGTCAGTCAACAGTATCTATGGTTGATACAATGGCAATGGTTCGTAAGATTGGTGGATTCTTAGTCATTGGCTTGACTCTGTTAGCCATTTTCCTGATTCAGAATACAATCAAGTTAACGATTTCTGCACGTAAAGATGAAATTACTATCATGAGAAATGTTGGTGCAACGAATTCCTTTATTCGTTCTCCATTTGTGATTGAGGGTATTATCATTGGTGTGCTTGGTTCCATTATTCCAATTGCATTAACAGTTTGGGGATATACAACATTGTATCAGCAGAGTGGTGGTGTTCTTGTTTCTAACATGTTTAAGCTTGTAAAGCCTAATCCATATATTTTCTATCTTGCAGGTATTTTATTAGGCATTGGTGTAGTTGTGGGATTTGTTGGATCCTTGTTGTCTGTTAACCGTTATCTGAGGTGGAAGAGATGATGAAAGTCATCAAAATATGTATTTGTGTATGTATTTCTTTTCTGTGTATTGCACGTGTTGATCGTGTGTATGCAGAAGATTATTCGAATACGGAATACTGGTCTGAAACATGTAAAAAAGCTACAAAAGATAATCAGGAAGCCTGCAAAGGATATGCGAAGTATCTGGAAAGTAAAAAATCTGAAGCGCAGGAGCAATTGAAGAGTATTGAAGCAAAGCGTGATCAGATTGCGGCAAATATTGCGGCATATGACCAGGAGTTGAAAGATCTGCAGGCAAAGATTACAGATCTGCAGACACAGATCGATGCAAAACAGGCTGAAATTGATGCGAAACAGCTTGAAATCGATAACAAGCAGAAAGAAATTGATGCAACACAGGCACAAGTAGATGCTTTGAAAGAAAAAGTAAAAAAAAGAATGGTGAATGCGCAGTCAACCATGCGTGTATCGAAATATACAGATATTTTGATGGGTGCTTCTACATTTGAAGAATTCATTCGTATTGCCAATGGCTTGGGTTCTATTGCACAATATGATGAAAATACAATGGACCAGCTGGCGAGTTTAATTGAAAAATTAAATGATGAAAAGCAGGCACTTGAAAATGCGAAAGTTGAAATGGAAGTTGCAAAGCAGGAACTGTTAAATAAACAAGATGATCTAGAAGCTGCAAAAGCTTCTAAACAAATCATTATTGATGAACAGGAAAGACAGGCTGCAGAACTGGAAGCATTAGGTGATACGATTTCAGCAAATATTGACAGTATCAAGTCTGCAATTTCCAAGATTGATCTCAATGGTGTTGTTGCGGCAGAAGGATGGACAAACCCAGTGCCGGGTGCATATCGCAGTGCTGGAACATGGAATTATTCTGGCGGCGGTAAACATTTGGGATATGATTTTGCGGCAAGCCGGGGAACAAATATCTATGCGGTAGCGAATGGCGTCGTTGTAAATAGTGCGGATGGCTGTTCGTATGGTGGACTTGGTTCGACATGCCATGGAAGCGGTGGCTCCAGCGGCGGTGGCAACCAGGTATATCTAGTTGTTGCGGTAGGCGATACTTTGTACGCGGTGAAGTATCTGCATATGCAAAATGGATCACCAATCCCAACTGGTACAAAAGTTACGGGAGGAGATTACATTGGTAGAGTTGGCTCTACAGGAAACTCTTCTGGTCCGCATTGCCATATTGAAATCTTCAAGATTGGTGCGGCAAGTGACTTTGCAAGCTATGTAAAAAACTGGAATGGTGATTTAACATTTGGATGTGGCTGGGCTGGCAGCTATGATGGATATGGCAGAAGGTGTGAAGCTGGATATGGTATCCCTTGTAGAATTCGTCCAGAATCCGTATTTGGTGGTTAGTTGTGGTATGATAGGGGAGCTTTTTGATAAGCTCTCCTTTTAGATATATAGAGGTACTTTTATGGAAGAAAATAAGACAGAAGAAAAAGAAGAATTCAAGACGATTTCTTTGAAAAAATATGTATGGCCTGATGAAGCAAAATTCAGGGCGGAACAATCAAAGAACAAAAAACTGAAAAGAATCATGGTTGTGGTGACAATCGTCGCTGTTCTTTTTGGCTGGCTTGGTGGCTCATTGCTGCCGTATGGATTTACATCTTCTTTACGTAATATGATTGCGCGTGGTACGACAATGAGTGCTTCTAAAAAGATCCAGGAAGTTATGAATATTATGGAAAATGACTGGTTTTTTGGTAATGAAATTGACATCTGGATGAAAGACTGACAGATCAGGCGCTTGCTGGCATCACAACAAATGATGAAGATAAGCATACTGAATATATGTCAAAAGAAGAGATGCAGGCTTTTACGCAATCCATTAATCGTGACTATGTGGGTATTGGGGTGCAGTACATTAATACAGATGGCACAAGCATCGTAGAAAAAGTGTATAAAAATACACCTGCAGAAAAAGCGGGTGTAAAACCTGGCGATATCATTCATACAGTTGATGGTGTGGATATGAGTGGAAAGACGTCCAGTGATATTAAAGAAGCTGTGCAGGGGAAAGCTGGTACAACTGTAACAATTGGTTTTATTCGTGATGGAAAGAATATTGCATTAAAGATTACACGTGAGAAAGTTGCGTCTACAGTGTATGGTGAAATGATGGGCGATATTGCGTATCTGCAATTGTATCAGTTTGGCTCATCAACACCAGAAGAAGTGAAATCCTATCTGGATGATTTTGAGAATGCGAAGGGTTTGATCATTGATCTGCGTGATAATGGTGGTGGATATCTGGATTCTGTTGAAGGTGTTTCTTCTTGCTTCTTAGATAAAGGTACAACAGTCATGAAGCAGGAATATGCAGATGGTACTGTGCACGAAACTGTTACGAAATCAGATAAATATTCGAATATTCAGAATATTGTCATTTTAACAAATGGAAACACAGCCAGTGCTGCAGAAGTATTAACTCTTGCATTGAAACAGCAGCGTGATGATGTGACGGTTGTTGGTACGACAACATATGGAAAAGGAACCGTGCAGGTTTCAAAGATGTTTGATGATGGCTCTGCATTGAAATATACAACGAGTAAATGGCTGTCTCCGGATGGTACATGGGTCAATGGCGTGGGCATTACACCTGATCAGGAAGTGAAGCTGCATGATGTATTTTATAGATCATTTTCTAATATGGAGGATGATGAATCTTTTTGTGTAGATAGTGTTTCTGATTCGATTGCAGACGCACAACAGTGTCTGGATTATCTGGGATATACAGTAGATCGAAAAGATGGGTATTTCTCTAGTGAGACTGGAAATGCATTGAAGCAATATAAAGAAGAACATGGCTTAAAAGTGGATGAAGTGCTGAATAAAGAAACATATGACAGCTTGCGTTCAGCAGTGATTCTGGATTGGAATACGACACATACACATGATGTACAGCTTGAAAAAGCAAAGGAGATCTTACATGGATGAACATCGCTTTGAACTTGTTTCTCCATTTTCTCCAACCGGTGATCAGCCACAGGCAATTGATGCTTTGTGTGAAGGAATCCTGGAAGGAAAAAAGGAACAGGTACTGGAAGGGGCAACAGGTACAGGTAAAACATTTACAATGGCAAATATCATTGCCAGAATGAATCGTCCTACGCTTGTGTTCTCACATAATAAAACATTGGCAGGGCAGCTGTATTCTGAATTTAAAGAATTGTTTCCGCATAATCGTGTGGAATTCTTTGTTTCTAACTTTGATTACTATCAACCGGAGGCTTATGTTCCTAAGAGTGATATGTATATTGAAAAAACAGCCGCAATCAATGAAGAGCTGGATATGTTTCGTGAATCCACTTTGAATTCTCTTCTGGAAAGAAGAGATACGATCGTTGTTGCGTCTGTTGCGTGTATTTATGCGGCAAGTGATCCTGTGGAATATAAGAATATGTTTATGACGATCCGTGTTGGAGAAACATATGATCGAAATACGTTATTGAAGAAACTTGTAGAGCTGCAATATACAAGAAATGATACGGAACAGTCTCGTGGTACGATTCGTGTCAGAGGTGATGTACTGGATCTGACACCTTCTTATACAGATCAATATAATATTCGTATTGAAATGTTTGGAGATGAAATTGATCGTATTACTGAAATTGATCCATTGACAGGAAAAACATTGAATGCCTACCAGTTCTATAACATCTTTCCAGCTTCTGGCTATGCAAGAAGCAAGGCAACGATGTTGCGAGCATGTGATGATATTGAAGCAGAACTGGAAGAACGTTTAAAGTTTTTTAAAAACAATGATAAATTGCTGGAAGCTGAACGTCTGGAACAAAGAACGCGTTTTGATTTAGAAGCATTAAGGGAAAATGGATACTGTGCAGGCATTGAAAACTATTCGATGCATATTGATGGCAGAAAGACTGGGCAAAGACCTTGGAATCTATTTGATTATTTTCCAAAGGATTTCTTGATGTTTGTGGATGAATCTCATGTATCTTTACCGCAGGTACGTGGTATGTATAATGGAGACCGTGCTAGAAAAACAATATTAGTGGATTATGGATTTCGCTTACCAAGTGCGTTGGATAATCGTCCGATGACGTTTGATGAATTTGAAGGAATGATCAATCAGGTTGTATATTGCTCGGCAACACCAGGAGAATATGAACTGGAAAAAGTGGATCATCAGGTCGTTGAACAGATCATTCGTCCAACGGGACTGTTGGATCCACTGATTACAGTGAAACCAACAAAGGGACAGATTGATGATATTGCAGAGAGCTTGACAGAACGTATCAAGAGAAAAGAACGCGTTTTGATTACAACTTTAACAGTGCGTATGGCAGAAGACCTGACGGAATATCTGCAGGAAAGAGGCTTCCATATTGCGTATCTCCACCATGAAACAAAGACATTGGAAAGAACGCAGGTCATTCAGGATCTGCGTGTTGGAAAAGTGGATGCCATTGTTGGTATTAACCTGCTGCGTGAAGGTCTGGATATTCCAGAAGTATCTTTGGTTTGTATTCTGGATGCAGATAAAGAAGGTTTCTTGCGCTCTCAGAGATCTTTGATTCAGACAATTGGTAGAGCAGCGAGAAATGCACATGGTGAAGTATATATGTATGCGGATGTCATGACAGATTCTATGAAGTATGCGATTGAGGAAACAAACCGTCGTAGAAAAATTCAGGAAGAATATAATACAGTACATGGCATTACACCTCACACAGTTGTGAAGAAGGTGGATGAAGTTATCCGTGGAAAAGAAACAAAACAGATGGCTGCGAAGTATATGCTGAAAAAGAATAAGACAAGCAAGAAGGATAAGGCTGCGCTGCTTGAAAATATGAGAGCTGAGATGAAGGATGCGGCTGCACATCTTGATTTTGAAAGAGCTGCAGAATTGAGGGATATGATCTATGAGCTGCAGTCAGAAGATTAGTTCGCAAAATAAGTAATGAGAGTGTACAATTGAAACATGATATTTGAGAGGTAATTCGCATGATTGATTATGAAAAAATAAAATCTGAAGCCGCAAAACAGATGCGACCAAGTGGAATTCGTAAGTTTTTTGAACTTGCCAGTGAAATTCCAGATTGCATTTCTCTTGGTGTTGGTGAACCTGATTTCCAGACACCCTGGTCTATTCGTGAATCAGCGATACACTCTCTAGAAATCGGCAGAACAAAATATACATCCAATGCTGGACTGCTTCCTTTAAGAACAGAGATTACAAACTTTGTGAAAAGGAAATATGATTTGAACTATAATCCAGAAGATGTTCTTGTGACTGTTGGTGGATCGGAAGCAATTGATCTTGCCATTCGTATGCTTATTGAAGAAGGGGATGAAGTGATCATTCCTGAACCTTGTTATGTATCCTATGAACCAATTACAACTTTAACTGGCGGGATTCCTGTGCATATTCAATGTACAGAGGAAAATGAGTTTAGAGTAACACCAGAACAGGTTAAAGAAGCATTGACAGAGAAAACAAAGATGCTGATCTTATCGTATCCAAATAATCCAACAGGTGCTGTACTAAGACATGAAGATCTTGTTGGAATTGCGGAAGTATTGAAAGATACAAATGTTATTGTTCTTTCTGATGAAATTTATGCGGAACTTTGTTATGGCGATGAGAAATATGAATCGATTGCACATATTGAAGGAATGCATGATAGAACGATCGTTGTAAATGGCTTTTCGAAATCATTTTCTATGACTGGCTGGAGACTTGGGTATGCAATGGGACCAAAGCCATTGATTGAGACAATGACAAAGATTCATCAATCATGCATTATGTGTTCTCCAACAACATCACAATATGCTGGAATTACTGCTTTATCAAGCTGTGATGAAAAAATATTGAAGATGAAGGAAGAGTATGATTTTAGAAGAAAGTATTGTGTTAGAAAACTGAATGAAATGGGACTGCATACGTTTGAGCCTAAAGGTGCGTTCTATGTATTTCCTAACATTACTTCTTCTGGTATGGATAGTGATACGTTCTGCATGGAATTATTGAAACGTAAAAATGTTGCAATCGTACCTGGTACAGCGTTTGGTGAAAGCGGAGAAGGATTTGCGAGAATATCTTATGCATATTCCTTATCCCACTTACAGACAGCGCTTGGTAGAATTGAAGATTTCCTGCATGAAATCAAAGAGGAGAAATAGAAATGGATGCAAATAAATTAATTGAATTGCTTGTGGATGATCCGCGAGCAACAGTAACAGATTTAGCTGATATATTAAATGATACAGAAGAAAATGTGGATCAGGAAATCAAAAGACTGGAAAATGAAAAAGTGATTTGTGGATATCATACAGTCATTAACTGGGATAAGGCCAACAAAGATCATGTGGATGCAATCATTGGTGTAAAGGCATGCTCACAAAGAGGGTTTGGCTATGATAAAGTAGCTGAAAAGATTGCTCGTTTTCCAGAAGTATCTTCCTTATATTTGATGAGTGGCGGATATGAGTTCTTTGTGAATGTGAATGCGAAAACAATGCGTGAAGTTGCTGACTTCGTTGGTGAAAAATTAGCGCCAATTGAAGGTGTTTCTGGAACAATGACGATGTTTGTCTTGAAGAAGTATAAAGTGCATGGCATTGCATTTGATATGGAAAGTGAAGTAAAAGACGATCGCCAGATTGTTTCTGCTTAAGTATCATTGTGGAGTTAGGAGGAAAGATGAAACGTTATTTAGTGTTTGACTGGGGTGGAACATCTTTGAAGTATGCATATATGAGTGAGGATGGACAGATCATTCAAAAGAATAGTGTGTCTTCTCCTGCACGTTCTGCAACAAAAGAAGAATTTTATGCAATCTTGGATTCTGTTGTGAATCAATTTGATGATATTAATGGAATTGCGATATCATCATCTGGCGTGATTGACAGTGAAAATGGTGTTGTTGGTGTGATTGGTGCTTTTCCTTTCTTGAATGGTGTCTGTATTGCGGAAGAATTATCTCAAAGATATAACAAGAAAGTAACAATTGAAAATGATGGGAAATGTGCCGCCTTGGCAGAACTCTGGATTGGAAATCTCAAAGATGTAGATGATGGCGCTGTCATTGTTATTGGTACAAATATTGGATGCGCCGTAATATTGAATCGTAAGCTGAGAAGAGGAAAGCGATTCTTGTGTGGAGAGCTATGTGCCTGCAGTACTGATGATCAGCATTTGAATGATCCATATAGTTATGCTGGCCAGCATGGTACGCCATATTTATGCAAGATCATGCAGGAAAAAATGGGCCTGAATGATGAAATGGATGGTATAGAAGCATTTAATTATATTAATAATAAAGATCCAAAGGCTTTAGAAGCATTGAAAGAATATACAGATTCTTTGGCAATGATGTTATTTAATATTCATATTTTCTTGGATCTAGAGAAGATACTGATTGGTGGTGGAATTTCTGCGCAGCCTGTTTTACTGGATTCTTTAAGAAAATCAATTCGTGATATTGCGACATATCACGTAGATATTGTGAAGGGTACATATTATCCTTTACCTGTGATTGATGTATGTAAATTCCATAATGAAGCAAACTTACTTGGTGCGCTGTATCATTTCATGTTTGAATGATCCAGATAGGAAAGAGTGCTTATTAATCCAATGATGAATATCCATTCAGAAAGACCTGTAATGGAAGAATATGTTAATACAAAGCAACCAGACATTGTTAAGCATGCAATGTAGAACATGGTTGCTTTTTGCCTGTACCAGTAAAAAGCATATAAAAGATAATGAAGATATAAAAAAGCAGCTAAAGCAAAGAATAAATGAAATTGAGAAGCAATGTCTCCTGCTGCGTTATATGGTGTGATTGCGGTAAGAATAACAAGAATGAATAAAGGGATGAGTTTCTTTTTGTTTGTGAGTAAATGATATAAATGTAGAAATAGTAGAATGATCCAGTACATGCAAATGATGATTGCGATGTATTTTGTGGAACTTTGATTTAACAAGCCGGTAAAGTTGAAAGCAATGGGATCATTGATCCACATGAAGAGTGAAAATAAAAAAAGAAATAGAATGTCTAAGATTTTTTCAAGGAAATGCATATGTTTATTGTATGCACAACATACAAAGAAGTAAACATGATAGAATGGCTGAAATATAGTAAATTTATTGTTTACACGAGAAGATTTATTCGGTATAATCTTATGGCGAGTGGGAAATCCGCTCCTTGCCAGTAATGGCCATAAGTCCAAAAGGAGGTGTACAAAATGAAAAAATACGAAGTCATGTACATCATCAACTCATCTGTAGAAGACGAAAAGAGAAATTCTGTCGTTGAAACAGTTGCTAACATCATCACAGAAAACAGTGGTAAGGTTAACAAGACAGATGAATGGGGTATGAGAGATTTTGCATACCGTATCGATGATATGACAAAGGGCTACTATGTAGTCGTTGCATTCGAAGCAGACAACGCATGTGTAAAGGAACTCGATCGTTTGATGGGTATCAACCAGAGCATTGTTCGTTTCATGATCACACGTGACGAAGCTTCTGCGGAGGCTAAGTAATGATCAACCGTGTCGTACTTGTTGGTAGACTTACAAAGGATGTAGAAGTTCGTAAAACACAGACAGGATTATCTGTTGCTTCATTTACAGTAGCATGTGATAGAAGAACTTCAAGATCACAAGATGGTAACCAACAGACAGCTGATTTTATCAACTGTGTAGCATGGAGACAATCCGCTGACTTCTTAGGTCAGTATGCTAGAAAGGGTGCTCTTGTGGGCGTTGAAGGAAGAATCCAGACACGTTCTTATGATCGCCAGGACGGCACAAAGCAATACGTAACTGAAGTTCTATGTGACAATGTAAGCTTGTTAGAAAGCAAAGCACAGTCTACTGCGCGCGCTGCTCAAGTTGACAATGGTTACAACAATTTCAACAACTATCAACAACCATCTTATCAGCCACAGCCTAGTGCTCCAGCTGTACAGGATGATTTCACAGGTGGAGATACATTGGATATTTCCAATGATGATCTGCCATTCTAAAAAGGAGACAAAACGATGGCATTCAGAAAACAGAGAATGGGTCGCAGAAAGGTCTGCTACTTCACAAAGAATAACATCAAGTATATTGACTATAAAGATGTTGAATTATTAAAGAAGTTCATCAGCGCTAATGGTAAGATTACACCAAGACGTGTTACTGGAACTCGTGCGAAGTATCAGAGAAAATTGGCTGTCGCTATCAAGCGTGCACGTCAGATGGCTCTGCTTCCATATATTGCTGACTAATCAGTGAATATTACAAGCTGTCCTTATGGATAGCTTTTTTTTGGCTTTTTTTATGAAATATTTTCATGATAACGCTTACATAATGGCTGCTGGTATAGCTTTATTTTTGAATTGAGATATAATACTTAGGTCCTTCATATCGTATAAGTATTCGGATTGGCGATACGTCTCTACGGGATGCCTTAACATCTCTGCTACGATCTTGATTCTATTGTGTTTTCTACGATTGGAGGATCTTATTGTAGAAAACATTTTTATTTATAGGGTATGAATAGAAAAATTACAGGGGGTAAATATTTCATGTTAGAAAAGCTTTTTAAGCTAAGTGAGAACGGTACAAATGTTAAAACAGAATTGATTGCCGGCCTTACAACGTTTATGACCATGGTTTACATCTTGGCTCTAAACCCATCTATTTTAAGCGCATCAGGTATGGATGCTGGTGCAATTCTTACAGCTACAGCAGTAGCTTCAGCAATTGCCTGTTTTGCAATGGCAGCATTCTCAAATATGCCATTCGCATTATCTGCCGGTCTTGGATTGAATGCATACTTTGCATATACAATCTGTGGTTCTATGGGATATGACTGGCACGCTGCATTAACAGCAGTATTATTTGAAGGTTTGATCTTCATTGTTCTTTCTTTAACGAATGTCAGAGAAGCAATCTTTAATGCAATTCCAAAGCAGATGAAGACTGCAGTATCTGTTGGTATTGGTTTCTTCATTACATTTATTGGTTTACAGAATGCTGGTATTATTGTTGATGGAAGTACACTTGTTGGATTATTCTCCTTCAAGACTGCATTAAGTGATGGTACATTCGCTACACATGGTATCACAGCAATCTTGACAATGGTTGGTGTGATCTTAACAGTATTCTTACTCAAGAAGAACGTTAAGGGATATATGCTTTATGGCATCTTGTTAACTTGGGCTTTAGGTATTGTTTGTCAGTTGACAGGTATTTATGTTCCTGATAATGAATCTTATTTCTCATTGATTCCAACTGCTTTCTTCTCTATGCCTGCATCTATTTCTTCAACATTCTTCAAGTTTGACTTTGCATTTGTTGCTGAACATACATTAGATTTCATTGTTATGATGTTTGCGTTCTTATTTGTTGATATCTTCGATACATTAGGAACAGTGATTGGATGTGCTTCTAAAGCTGATATGCTTGATGAAGAAGGCAAGCTTCCTAAGATTAAGGGTGTATTGTTAGCAGATGCTGTTGGTACAACAGTTGGTGCTTGCTTAGGTACATCAACAATTACAACATTCGTTGAATCTTCTTCTGGCATTACAGAAGGTGGTAGAACTGGTTTAACATCTGTTATTGTTGGTGTTTTATTCCTTCTATCATTATTCTTATCACCATTGTTCTTGACAGTTCCATCATTCGCAACAGCACCAGCATTGATCGTTGTTGGTTTTATGATGATGCAGCAGGTAGTAAATATTGACTGGCAGAATCTTGAAGATGCAGTTCCAGCTTTCATCTGTATTACAATGATGGGCTTTGCATATTCTATTTCTGAAGGTATTTCTTTTGGTATTATCTCTTATGTTGTATTACATGTATTAACAGGTAAGACAAAAGATTTGAATGCATTAATGTATGTATTAGCTGTATTATTCGTCTTGAAGTATTTCTTGATCTAAATAGATATACGGAGTAGTTACTTTATTGTGACTACTTCTTTTTTTATATTCTTTGGATACAATACAGATGAGGAAGGTATTGTATGAAGAAAATTAATGTAGAAGCTAAAGAAGTTGTATTTGATGGTGAAGATGTAATCTATGTGGCAAAACCACATGAAAATCAAATGCCAGATGATAATACGTATGCATTGATAAATGAAGTAATATTTCATAATGGAATCATTGATGTTGATGTTAGAAGCAGGCTGCTTCCAACAGCTGATGAAACGAATCGTGGGTTTATTGGAATTGTATTCCGTGCAAAGGAAGATTCTAGTGAATTTGAGGCGTTTTATATTCGCCCAACAAATGGAAATACAGATGATTCAGTGAGAAAACAACATGGATGTCAGTATTTTTCTTATCCAGGCTATACATTTGCTTATTTTAGAAAACACGGAATTGAAGGATATGAAGCGCCAATAGAAGGATATCTCGATAAGTGGTTTCATCTGCGTGCTGAGATTCAGGAAGATAAAGCTAAGTTTTATGTAGATGATATGAATACTCCTGCACTGTGTGTTGATCATTTGAAACATGGAAAAAATGCAGAAGGGTATGTTGGATTGTATGTTGATAATGGTACAGAAGGGTATTTCAAGAATCTAATGATTGAGAATGTTTGAATGCATTCTCTTTTTTGATAAGATAGTGGAAGTTGTTGAGGTATCTATTTATGGAAATGAATGAATTGTTTTATCAAGATGCATATTTGAAAGAATTTGATGCGAAAGTGATTTCATGTTCTGCATGCAAAAATGGATTTGATGTTGTATTAGAAGATACTGCGTTTTATCCAGAAGGTGGTGGACAGCCATTTGATACTGGTACATTAAATGGAATAGAAGTATTTGATGTACAAAGAGATCAGCAGGATGTGATTCATCACTATCTCAAAGAAGCTTTAGATGTGGGTGAAGCTGTACATGGTGTGATTGACTGGAATCGTCGTTTTGATTTTATGCAGAATCATTCCGGAGAACATATTATTTCTGGTTTGATTCATAAGCATTTTGGATATGAAAATGTTGGGTTTCATATGGGAGAAGTGATTCAAATTGATATCAGTGGTCCATTAGACTGGAATCAATTGATGATGATTGAACAAGAAGCAAATGAAATTATTTATCAGAATATTCCTGTACAAATTGCATTCCCAAGTAATGAAGAATTAGAAAGCATTCCCTATCGTTCAAAGAAGGAATTGCAGGGAAAAGTAAGAATCGTAACAATTGAAAATGCAGATATTTGTGCATGTTGTGGAACACATGTGAAAAATACAGGAGAAATTGGATTGATCAAGATTCTTTCTTTCATGAAGCATAAAGATGGTATTCGTTTTGATCTTGTGTGTGGGAAACGTGCTCTTACATATATGCGTAAAGAACATGATGCATGTAAAGAAGTATCTTGTCTTTTGAGTGCGAAGCCATTAGAAATTCATATTGCGACAAAGAAACTGTTAGACAATAATTTGAATTTATTGAATGAAAAGAAACAATGCATGCAGAAACTGTTAGAAATGAAACTAGAAACATATACACAGGAGAAAGAATATGTCATTGATTTTGAAGAAGGACTGGATCGTGTTTCTTTGATGACATATGCGAATGCATTGCTGGAAGAAAAACATATTCCAACGGTATGTGTTTTCAATCAACAGGAAGATGGATACATGTATATTATTCTTTCTAAGAAAATAAACCTGCAGGAGTATGTAAAGCAATTAAATACTGAACTATCTGGAAGAGGTGGCGGAAAGAAAGAAGTAATCCAGGGAAGCTTTCAAAGTGATGCAGAGACAATTGAAAATGTACTAGTGAAAACGCTACCTTTTTAGTAAAATGAATGTAGATGAAAGAGAGGGATTATAATGCTTCATAAAACATTAAAACCATTTCCAAAGGATTTCCTTTGGGGTGCTTCAACTTCTGCTTATCAGGTTGAAGGCGCAAACTTAGAAGATGGAAAGGGACCATCCTGCCAGGACGTGAAAGAAGTTCCAGAAGGAACATCTGATTTAACTGTCTGTGCAGACCAGTACCATCACTATAAAGAAGACGTTGCTTTAATGGCAGAAATGGGATTCAAAGTTTACCGTTTCTCTATTTCCTGGTCACGTATCATTCCTGAAGGAACAGGTGCAGTGAATCCTAAGGGTATTGAATACTACAACAATTTAATTAATGAATGTCTGAAATATGACATGGTACCATTGGTAACAATGTTCCATTTTGACATGCCAGCTGCATTAGATGCGAGAGGTTCCTGGTCAAATCCTGAATCTGTAGACTGGTTTGTGAACTTTGCTAAGGTAATGTATGAAAACTTTGGTGATCGTGTTAAGTACTGGCTGACAATCAATGAACAGAACGTTCTTACACTCATGGGACCAGTCATTGGTACATTAACAATTCCTGAAGGATGCACAAATGTATTAAAGGAAACATACCAGCAGAACCACCATATGTTAGTTGCACAGGCAAAGGCAATGGCTCTTTGTCATGAAATGCTTCCTGGTGCTAAGATTGGACCTGCACCAAATATTTCATTGGTATATCCTGCTTCCTGCAAGCCTGAAGATATTCTTGCTTCTCAGAACTTTAATGCAATTAGAAACTGGCTGTATTTAGATATGGCTGTATATGGCATTTATAATAATCTTGTATGGAGCTATCTTGAAGAAAATGATGCTTGTCCAACATTTGCTGAAGGTGATGCAGAAGCATTGAAGAATGGTCATCCAGACTTTATCGGTTTCAACTACTATTCAACAGCTACAGTTGAATACTCTGATGGTTCTGGTGTAGCTTCTACAGGTGATCAGCAGTCTAGAAATGAAACACCTGGTGTATTCAAGAGCTTTGCAAATCCAAATCTTCCTAGAACAGAATTCAACTGGGAAATCGACCCAACTGGATTCAGAAATACATTAAGAGAAGTATATTCTAGATATCATTTACCAATCATCATTACGGAAAATGGATTGGGTGCATATGATACTCTTACAGAAGATGGCAAGGTTCATGACCAATACCGTATCAACTATCTCAGACAACATATTCATCAGATGCAGTTGGCAATTACTGATGGTGTTGAAATGATGGGATATTGCCCATGGAGTGCAATTGACTTGATTTCTACACATGAAGGTATGAAGAAGAGATATGGATTTATCTATGTTGATAGAGATGAATTTGATCTTGGTACATTAGATAGATATCGTAAGGATTCATTCTTCTGGTATAAGAAAGTCATCGCAACAAATGGCGAAGATCTGGAAGATTTAAAATAAGAATACAATGAGATCGTGGTGTATACTGCGATCTTTTTTTGATCAAGATTGTAGAAAATGAAAAAAGTGAGAGCGCTCTCACTTTAAGTGTGACTTGTTAATAAATTATCATGTTAAAATATTAACAAATAGGAGGGAACTATGAAAAAGATAATTACTATGTCATTAGCAGGTGCATTGCTATTGGCTTCAGGTTGCGCAAACAAACCAGCTGGATCTAATGCTGGAGCAACAGGATCATTGAAGGATGGTACATACACAGCAGCAAAACCAGGTATGAATGCTGACGTTGAAGTCGAAGTAAAGATTGCGAATGGCAAAATTGACGCAGTTACTGTAACAGGTAACGAAGAAACACCAGGTATTGGTGGAGAACTTGTAAATGCTAAGGGTGAAGTGAAGTTAAATGGTGGAGAATCTCCAATTACTTTGATTCCAAAGAGAATCGTTGAAGGACAATCTATTAAGGTTGATTCCGTTACTGGTGCAACAATTACCAGCTACGCTATCATGAATGCTGTTGGGGATGCAATTGAACAGGCTGGCGGAAACAAGGATGATTTCAAGACAGAAGTAAAGAGTTCTGAAAAATTGGAAGATATGACTTCTGATGTTGTTGTAGTCGGTGGTGGTGGTGCAGGTCTTGCTGCAGCAATCGCTGCTGGTGCAGATGGTGCTACTGTTACTGTTATTGAAAAGAATGGTGAAGTTGGTGGTGACACATTAGTATGTGGTGCGATTTACAATACACCTGATGAAAAGCTTCAGAAAGAAGTTACAATGACAGATACTGTTAAGACAACAGTTGAAAAAGCATTGAGTGAAAAGCCAATTAGTGATGAGCATAAGGCATTACAGGCTGAAGTTAAGAAACAGTGGGATAAGTACAAGGCTGATGGTAGAACAGACTTATTTGATTCTAAGGAATGGTATGCTCTGCAGACTTGGATCAACGGTGATAAAGTTGGTAACTTAGATCTTGTTAAGAAACTTTGCTATGATTCTTATGATGCATATGAATGGATCAAGGATGATCTAGGAATGGGCTTTGATGATAAGATTTCTCAAGGTGCTGGTTCATTGTGGCAGAGAACACATACTTCAAAAATGAAGATGGGTACAGGATTTATCTCAACATACTTAGATAAGATTGATGCTATGGACAATGTAACAATCGTTACAGAAGCAACAGGTAAATCTTTAGTGAAGAAAGATGACAAAATTACTGGTGTTGTTTGTGCAGATAGAAATGGTAATGAATTTACTGTAACAGCTAACAAGGGTGTTGTATTATCCACAGGTGGATTCGCAGCTAACTCTAAGATGGTTCAGGAATATAACACAAGTGGCAAGTGGGATGATCTAAGTAAATTAATGACGACAAATAGAACATCTTCCTCTCAGGGTGATGGTATTGTGATGGCTAAGGAAGCTGGTGCTTCATTAACAGATATGGAACAAATCCAGTTACTCTACTTAGGTAATACAAAGGATGGTCAGTTGACAAAATATCCACCAAGAGACGTTAACGGTACAGACCAGCTCATTTTCATCAACAAGAATGGTGAAAGATTTGTTAGAGAAGATGGCAGACGTGATGAAATCTGTTTAGGTGTATTATCACAGCCAGATGCTATATTCTATATGTTAGAAAGTGGCGATGGCAAGGGATATGTTGATATCAAAGATCCTGAATGGAGAAGTGCTGATGGATTTACATTCGAATATCTTGAAAAGAATGGATATATCGTTGTTGCTGATACATTAGATGAAATGGCTGAAAAGCTAGGCTGCGACAAGGCTACATTGCAGGCTACAGTAGATGCATTCAACAATTGTGTTGATGGTAAAGAAACAGATGAATTTGGACGTACATTGTACTCTGTTAAGCTTGAAAACGGTCCATGGGTTGCTACACCTAGACAGGCATGTGTTCACCATACAATGGGTGGTGTAACAATTGATACAGATACACGTGTATTAGATGAATCTGGCAAGGCAATTGAAGGCTTGTATGCTGCTGGTGAAATTACTGGTGGTATCCACGGTGCAAACCGTTTAGGCGGTAACGCTGTTGTTGACACAGTCGTATTTGGTAAGGCTGCTGGTGAACAAGTCATCGCTGACAATAAATAAGCATGATGAAAAGGCTATGATCGAAAGGTCATAGCTTTTTTGATGGATGATACACAAATATTTTGAAAATGTTATACTAGTCTCATGGATACGAAACAATTAAAAACATTTGTTGTTTTAGCAAAAGAAAAAAATTATATCAAAGCAAGTGAAATCTTGAATTATGCGCCAAGTACTTTGGCAAAACATATTCATGCGTTAGAAGCTGAATTCTCTACTACGTTTGTTCATTTTCGAAATGGAGCAATCTGTCTGACGAAAGATGGAGAAATCTTTTTGCCGTATGCGAAAGAAATGTTGAAAATGTATGACAAATGTGAAGCAACTTTCAAACAGGAACATCGAGAAAATAAAATCATTGTTGCGGGTGGTGAATTGATGGTGGCATTTAGTTTTGGTTCCTTTATGCACCAGTATCAAAAGGAAATTGAATTTGCCAGTATTGAAGTCAATACAATCTGTTGTTCAAGAGTGCCTGAGTGGCTGGAACAGCAGGAATGTGATATTGGATATGTTCAAATGGTTGATTTGAGTGAATGTGGAAGCGCGAAAGTGACGCCATTATTCCAGGAAAAGCTATGTGTGATGACTTCTCCATTACATCCTCTTGCGAATAAAGAAGAAGTGTATTTAAAAGATTTTATCAATCAAAGTTTTACATTTACATATTCAGAATGCTGTTTTACAGAACACTTTAGAAATTTACTGCAGAATGCAGATATTGCATTGAAAAGTGAATTATTTTTAGGATCTGTTACTGCTGTAATTGAAAGTTGTATGAAAGAAAAGAGACTGTGTCTTGTTCCGTATGTTGCGGTTGATAAATTGAAAGAATATGGACTTGTTCCAGTTAACTGGGTAGATGCATTTCCAATCTATGATTGTATTATGACAAGTAAACAAGTGCAGCCACAAGATGAATTGTATCCAATTGTAGAAGCAAGCAAGAATTATTGTCTGCAGTTGAAAAAAGATTCAAAGACAAAAGATATTGTATTATTATGAGGAAGAATGGTTCTTCCTTTTTTTGTTTGGAACATTGTGCCAAAATACGTTGGAAATGCAATAGTACAACAACAAAATAGTACAATGGAACTAGAGGTAAGTGGATATGAAATATAAACATCTAAATTTGAAGTATGCTTTGATCAATTGTTTTTACTTTTTTCTAGTTTGCGGCAGTGTTGGGTTTGCAAATAATTATCTGCAGTATAAAGGACTAGATACATCTGTGATTGGAGTGTTATTAACATCTGTTTCAATCATTGCTTTGATTGGGCAGACAACAATGGCTCCGATTGTTGATAAGTCAAAAGTATGGAATGAGAAGAGATTTATTATTTTTTCGTTATTAGTTGCGTCGATTGCGTATATTGCTTTGATTGTGATTCCTGGTGAATCTATTCTTTCTATGATAGTTACAGTTATTGGGTTAGCATTTGCGACTATTGGAGTTCCTTATTTGAATTCTCTTGCATTCATTTATGAAAAAGAAGGATACAAGATTAATTATGGACTTGGCAGAGGGGTTGGAAGTGCAGCGTATGCGGTTGCAGCTTTGTGTCTTGGTCAACTTATTAAATTAAAAGATCCATCGATTTTGCCAGTCTGGCTGCTAGTGATGGCCATTGCAACAATTGGTGTTGTTATGACATTACAGGTGCCAAAAGATGAAAAGAAAGAAGTTGTTGAAGAAAAAGCTAAAATATCCTATGCATCTTTCTTTCAGAAGTATTCCAATGTATTGATGATTGTTGCGGCAATGATTTGTCTGAACTTTACACATATGCTGATCAATAACTATATGATTAATATTATCAGTGATATTGGTGGTGATGCAGGCAGCCAGGGCAGTGCTACGTTTATTCAGGCAATGGTGGAATTACCTCCGATGTTTGGCTTTGCATTATTGTTAAAGAAATTCCGTGTAGATACATTGATGGTGTTCTCTGCGATTGCATGGTGTGTGAAAGATATATTGATTTTGATTGCACCAAATATGGCAGTATATTATTTTGCGATGGTTTTCCAGATGTTTTCTTATGCAATTATTATTCCAGCATCTGTTTATTTTGTGGATGAATATATTGCGAGTGAAGATCGAAATCAGGGACAGGCAGTCATGGGTGCTGCTGGTACGATGGGTGGATTATTTGCATCATTTATTGGTGGTTTCTTGTTAAGCTTGTTGTCTGTAAGAGCGACACTTTACGTTGGTATTGCGGTAGCAGTTGTTGGTGTGTTATTCATGCTTATTGGTATGAAAAAATTAAAAAAAGCATAAAATAGTTTTATGCAGTCAAGGATAGAAGCGCTATATAAATTATCTCAATCAAAATTTCGTTCTTCTTTTCATCTGAAAGAAAAAGATAAATTGTATGTAAAAGAAAAAGGGATGGATGTGATTCGCAGGCATGCATGTGATTTTGTGAGAAATAAACTAGCAGATAGCTATCCGAAAAATGATGGAAAGCAAACACCAATGAAAGGTCATCCTGTGTTTATCGCAATGCATGCGTGTGCGTGCTGTTGTAGAGGGTGTTTGAATCGATGGTATCATGTTGAAAAAGGGATTCCTTTAACAGATATTCAACAAAAAAAATTGTTAATTTACTGATGTTGTGGATTGAAAGTGAAATGAAAAAATGAGGGTGTGATCATCCTCATTTTACTGTGCAGTAAATGTTCCAGAGATTTCTGCGGAAGTAATGATGTTTGTGAGTCCTTCATCAATGAATGAAAGATCGTCTTCATTTGTCGCATCAAAGTTACCTGGTAATGAGAGTGGTGGTGCAGATAGTGCATAGACTTTAATGATATACGTGTGTGTCCCGCTTGGTGGATATGGTCCAACATATTCCCCTGCCTGGCTGCCTGGATCCAGGTGTGTATCTGTAAGACCACTGACTCTCCAATGTAACCAATTATTTGCGGATGTGTCGATCATGTAAATAACATATTCTTCTGCACCATCAATTGCATTCCAGCTGAGTTCTGGTGTTCGATTGGATCCACAGGAAGAAGTGATATCACTGTTCCATTCACCATCAATTAAATCAGATGAAGTGATTGTGAGTGATGCTGTTTCTGTATTTACTTCAGGTTCCATTGTTTCTGCTGTTGGATCTGTAACAGAGATTCTTTCAACATTGCTTTTCCGTTTGACGGTATTTTTGCTGCAGGCACATAAAAAAAGTGTTGTGATAATGAAAAATTTTGTTAAGTGTTTCATGAGTAACCTCCATGTCAATCATACCACTTTAATAAAAATGTATTCCATAAAAATGGAATACATGTAAATTACTCAATAGCATCTAAATGAACGTTTCTGACACCGGATAAATGTTTGAGTGTATCAGTCATTTCCTGGATATCACATGCCATCTTAGAAATATCTAAAGATAAAAGTACGTTTGCTTTATTTGCGATAGGTATTGCCTGGGAAATTGTTAAAATCGATGTATTGAGATCAGATAATGTTTTAAGAACAGATGAGAGTGTACCACTCTCATTTTTTAAAATCAGAGAAAGAACTGCTTTTCTTTCTGTCGTATCATCTGCACTTTCATAAACAAAATCTTTGTATTTGTAATATGTATTTCTTGAAATGCCTGCTTTTTGTACAGCTTCTGTAATTGTGGAAGCTTCATGATTTGTTAAAAGATTTCGCGCATATATTACTTTATCTAAGTAATCTGGTAATATTTTTCTTGATACAATTAAAAAATCTTTTTTCATAAAACCTCCGAGCCATTTTTCGCAATGGTTCTTTCAAAAATCTGCCAATTACATTTTAAACCGTTAATGGCATCCTTATCAACTTGAGAAACAGGATCTTTTGAAATCAATAAACATGTTGATCCAGAACCACTGATCAGAAATACACCATATTTAGAAACAATGTTTTTAACATCATCAAATTCATGGATTAATTGTTTACGGTATGGTTCATGGATTGCATCAACTGCGCTGATTTTTAATAAATCTATATTTCCAGTACGTAATGCTTCAATCAGTAATGCTGCGTGTGCTCCATTAGAAGCAGATGTTTTTCTATCATAGCTGTCGGGTAAGATTGCACGCGCTTTTTGCGTAGAAACTTCAAAATCAGGAACAAACAGTGTGTATTTCCATGCATTATCCAATGTTAAGTGCTGTGTAAAGAAATGATGATCAAATGCCAAAGAGGCTGTAAAACCCCCATAAATGCATGGTGCGGCATTATCTGGATGTCCTTCCAGCTGACTTGCGAATTGGAAAATCTGATCTTTTGACAATGCATTGTTATGTAATGCACTGCAGGCAAATAATCCACCACAGATCAAAGAAGCGCTTGAGCCAAGTCCACGACTGACAGGAATTTCTGTATGAAAAATTGCGTGAATATGATCATGAATACCAATGGCTTCACATCCAAGATGATACGCTTTTAAGAAAATATTATCTGGATTGTTGAAACGCTCTTCAACATTTTCAAGGATATCCTGATCAGAAAGTTCAACTTCAAAAGCGTTGTATAAATCAAATGCTAAGCCAAAACAGTCAAATCCAGGTCCGACATTTGCACTTGTTGCAGGTGTTTTAATTGTGATCATTGCCAATCTCCTTCATTCTTTCTGCGATGACTTTCATTCCGTCTTCTTTTTCAATGCTGCGTGTAAAGCGTACGGAAAGATCTTTTAAACATGCAAGATTGGATGGAATAGCTGTTTGTGTATATGTATGCAAAGCATCCATTGCTTCAAAATCATCTTCAATGCAATTGCTTGAAACTGCCTGGTATACATCTTTACAGAATTTATATGGAGAAGCAGTCGATAAAACAATTGACGGTGTTTTATCTTGTGTCTGTAATTGATATTGTCTATATGCATGCAGGCCAACTGCAGTATGTGGATCAATCAATACATGTTCTTTTGTATAGAGATCATGTATCGTCTTTGCGCAGTCTTCTTCACTTGTCCAGTAACCCTTAAAAATAGAAGAAATCTTTTCCTGAATCGTTGATGGAATAGTATATGATCCTTGTTCGTTTAATTCTTTCATCATGTTAGCGACAAAAGTATCATCATTATCACTCATGATGAATAATAATCTTTCAAGATTGCTTGAAATCAGAATGTCCATGGAAGGTGACATTGTTGGAATGAATGGGCGATGAATGGAATATGTACCTGTATTTAAGAAATCTGTTAAAACATTATTTGAATTAGAAGCACAGATTAGCTGATTTACTGGCAGCCCCGTACGATATGCTAGATAACCAGCTAAGATATCGCCAAAGTTTCCTGTAGGAACGACAAAATTTACAGGATCTCCACACTGGATTGCGCCGTCTTTTACAAGTTTACAGTAAGAAGAATAGTAATAGACAACTTGTGGAATTAATCTACCTACATTGATAGAGTTGGCAGAGGAAATTGTTACGTTATGTAAAGATGCAAGTACTTGTGGATCTTGTGTTGCTTCTTTAACCAGTCTTTGACAATCGTCAAAGTTTCCTTTGACCGCGATGACTTCAACGTTATCTCCAATGGCTGTCTGCATTTGCTTCTTCTGTACTTGAGAAACGCCAACTTCTGGATAGAAGACTGTAATTGCGGTATGTTTTACATCTGCAAATCCGCTTAATGCAGCTTTTCCTGTATCTCCTGAAGTAGCAGTTAAAATGGATATCGTATCATGACGATTTTCTTTGTTGTAGGATTGGATCAATAAATGCGGAAGCAATGTTAAAGCAATATCTTTGAATGCACTTGTAGGACCATGATAAAGTTCCATTAAGTATGCATCTTCTATTTTATGCAGTGGAACGATTTCTTCTGTATCAAATTTATTGTCATATGCCTGATTTACGGAGGAAGAAATTTCTTCTTCTGTAAAGTCGTCTAAGAAAGCATGAATGACTTTTGTGGCAATCTGTTGGTATGACAAATTGGTTAACTTATCTACATTGATATGAATGTTAATGTTTTCTGGTGTGAAAAGACCACCATCTTTTGCTAGACCTTGAATAATTGCGTTATGACTTTCAACAATTTCATTTTTATTTCTGCTGCTTACATATTTCATACGATTCGCTCCTTGTAATAAACACGTTGATATGATACTATGTTCGCGTTCTTAATACAAGTGTTTTTAAAATGGGTACACTAAATGGAGGAAATATGAAGATTGGATTACTTGGACATGGTGTTGTTGGAAGTGGTGTTAGAAAAATCATTGATGAAAAATTAACAGACGAAACAAAAAATCTAGAAATTACAAGAATTCTTGTGAAAGATACATCGGAAATTACAGATGTGAGAATGACAACAGATGTTAATGATATTCTTCTGGATCCTTCTATTGATGTTGTAGTGGAATGTATGGGTGGTATTGAACCAGCACGTAAATATGCTTTGGAAGCGTTAGAGCACGGAAAGCATTTTGTAACTTCAAATAAAAAAATGTTTGCTTCCTCTATTTTAGAACTTCAGGAATGTGCAGAAAGAAATCATGTGAGTCTGCATTATGAAGCGACTTGTGGCGGTGGCATTCCGTGGATTGCGAATATTGATCGTTGTAAAAGAGTTGATGCAATTGATTCTTTGAAAGGTATTTTTAATGGTACAACAAACTATATTCTTTCACGTATGTACCATGAAAATCAGGATTTTGCATCTATGTTAAAAGAAGCACAGGATTTAGGATATGCAGAAAAAGATCCAACAGATGATATTGATGGATATGACATTCGCTATAAGACAATGATCAGTATTTTAAAAGCATTTGGAAAACGTGTTAATTTAGAAGATATTCCGATGTTTGGAATTCGCTATATTGATGCGAGTGATTTGAAGTACTGTAAAGAAAATGGATGTGTTGTAAAGATGATTGGACGTGCAGAAAGAAATGGTGATGTTGTATCTAGTTCTGTAATGCCAATGTTTGTGAAAAAAGATGATGTATTTGCTTCTATTCCTTTGAATTTTAATGCGATTGCATCGAATTCGAAAACACTTGGGAAAGCGGTTTATATTGGACAAGGTGCGGGTTCTTTACCGACAGCACATGCAGTTGTGCAGGACATTATTGATATTGAAAAATCACAGAGTATGGAAATGCAATTTGAAGATGGAATGATCAATAATGAAAATGTTGAAGGTATTTATTATATTCGTTCTAAAAATATGGAAGTTTTTCAGGATATTATGGATGGCGAAGTTACAAAGAAAGTTCGTTTATTAGAAGTATTAGATCGTATGAAAAAGGCAAATGATAAAGAAGCATTTATTGCGGAGGTGGAAGCATGATCAAGGTTGCAAAATTTGGTGGTTCATCTGTTGCGAATGCGAAGCAATTTGCTAAAGTTAAACATATTATTGATAGTGATCCTTCTAGAAAGTTCATTGTTACAAGCGCATGTGGAAAAGAGAGTCACGAAGATCATAAAGTTACAGATCTTCTGTATTTGATTCAGGCGCATATTAAATATGGTGTTTCTTATGAAAGCCTGTTTGATGTGATCGTGAAAAAATATAAAAGTATTCAGGAAGAGCTGCATTTGCATGTGAATCTGGATGAAGAGTTTTTAAGGATTCGTAAAATCATTCAAAATGATGATTCTCCTGATTATCTTGTTTCTCGTGGTGAGTATTTAACTGGAAAGCTTTTAGCAGAATATTTGGGTGCTAAATTTGTTGATGCGGCAGATGTTATCATGTTTCATTATGATGGAACAATTGATATGAAACGTACAAGTGAAAAACTGATGCAGTATGTACAAGGCAGTGAAAAAATTCTGATTCCTGGTTTCTATGGTGCAACGCCAAATGGCACAATCAAAGTCATGAGTCGTGGAGGTTCTGATATCACAGGTGCAGTACTCGCAAATATTGTAGATGCAGATGTTTATGAAAACTGGACGGATGTATCTGGGTTCATGGTTGTTGATCCTAGAATTATTCCAAATCCAATTTCAATTTCAAGAATTACATATTCAGAACTGAGAGAAATGAGTTACATGGGAACAAATGTTCTGCATGATGATTCTGTTTTCCCGGTAAGAGAAAAGAATATTCCAATCAATATTCGTAATACCAATGAACCGGATCATCCAGGAACAATGATTATGGAAGACTGCAGTGAAATGGATAAAGTAGATCCACCACATGCAATTACAGGAATTACGGGCAGAAAAAACTACACTGTTATTTCTTTGACAAAGGCACACAGCAGTGCTGAAATTGGTTTTTTAAGAAAAGTATTACAAATCTTTGAGAAGTATAATGTTTCGATTGAAGCTGTCCCTGTAACAGTTGATACGTATAGTATTGTTGTACAGACGCATTTGATTAACCATTGTCTGTATGAAATTATTGGTGAATTGAAGGAAACAGTACATCCAGAAGATATTCGTGTGGAAGATCATCAGGCGATGATTGCGGTCGTTGGCAGAGAAATGAAGCAGCGTGCTGGTATTTCTGGTCAGTTATTGAGTGAATTTGGCAGAAACAAGATCAATATTCGTACAATTTCTCAATCATCTTATGAGTTAACAATTATGATTGGTGTTTCGGATAATGATTTTGAGAAGTCAATTAAAGCAATTTATGAGAAGTTTGTTGCGGAGGAAAAGAAACAATGAGAATAGGTATTGTTGGTGCGACAGGTGCTGTTGGCAGACAAATGATCACTTGTCTGGAAGAAAGAAAAATTGATGTTGAAGAATTGCGCTTGTTTGCTTCTTCTAGATCTGCCGGCAAAAAAATTCCATATCTGAATCAAGAAATTACAATTCAGGAAGTTGTGGAGGGATGTTTTGATGGTTTGGATTATGTGCTTGGTGCAGTTAGTAATGCATTGAGTAAAGAATATCGTCCTATGATTGAAAAGGCGGGTGCGGTATATATTGATAATAGTTCTGCATTCCGTATGGAAGAAGATGTTCCTTTAGTTGTTCCACAAATTAATGGTGAAGATGCATTGAAGCATCATGGAACGATTGCGAATCCTAACTGCTCTACGATCATTACATTGATGGCATTGGCTCCCATTTGCAGACTGTCTAAGATTAAGTCAATCAATGCTTGTACATACCAGGCAGTCAGTGGTGCTGGAATGCATGGGATTGAAGAGCTGGAAAATCAATGTGAAGCAATTCGAAATCATGAAGAAGTTGAAGTACACTCATTCCCTTCACAGATTGCCTATAACGTGATTGCGGATATTGGAAGTATGCTGGAGAATGGCTATACAACAGAAGAAATGAAAATGCAGAATGAAGGAAGAAAGATTCTGCATTTGCCTGAATTGAAAGTGACATGTACATGTGTGAGAGTTCCTGTATATCGTTCACATTCAATTTCTGCAACGGTTGTTTGTGAGAATCATGTTTCTATTGCAGAAGCTGAAAAAGCAATTGATGCATTTGAAGGGGATGTTTTATATAAAGGTGTTCCTACACCTTTATTGACAACAGATCAGGATCTTGTATATGTTGGCAGAATCAGAGAAGATCTGACAAATGAGAATGGACTTGTTATCTGGTGCTGTGGTGATCAGATTCGAAAAGGTGCGGCAAGTAATGCTGTTGAAATAATGGAATATCTGATGAAGCATGAATGTGTTACAATATTGTAATACAAAGGAGAAAAAATTATGTCTCGTAAGTCAATATTAGCTTTTTCAGCTATTGCTCTAGCAGCAGCATCCGCGTTAGCGGCGTATACATTAAAGAAATCCAAGAAAACACAAGAGAACGAAGATGATGATGAAATTCACTTCATTAAGATTGAAGATGGTGATGTAGAAGAGAAGAAAGTCGATCCATCTTTTGAAGAAAAGAGCGATGAAGTAAAAGAAGTTGCTTCTGTGTATCCATATCTGGATTTGGATTTTATTGAGAAGATTTTAAATAAAAATGATGAGTTTAACAGCAGCTACGAAGAGGATTCGCTTGTTACTGTAATGCATCATGTTCGTTTTGCGATTGCTGAAGAAAGAAAAGCATTTGAAGAAATCATGGGACTGAGTGGATATGAGACAACAACACAGGATGACAAGGTTGTCGCAACACGTAAGTTCTTTACACAGCCTGGTGCAATTATTTCAGATATCTTGAATGTTGCAAATCAGACAAATGCATTACAAGGTGTATACGAAAAATATGATATTCGATAAGATACAATGATGAATTGTATCTTTTTGTTTGGTACAATAGAACAACAAGAGGTGAAGCATGGAAGAAAAAGAAATCATTGAAGAAGAAAATAAACCATCCGAAAAAAAGCCGGCAGATGGTAATTTTATGAAAATTATTTTATTGCTGGCGATGGTGTTTGTGGTTATGTATATGGTATTTGGAAAAGGAAAGAACGATGATGCGTGCATTGTTGTTTCGCAATCGCCATTTGGACAATCACAAAAGCAGGTCTGGATCGATCTGGAAAATAAACTGCAGGCAAAAGGAATTGCGGGATTTGATCTAGAAGTTCCTGAAGAACTGGAACAAACATATACAAATGTATCTTATCGAGCTTTTTCTTATCAAATTTCTGAAGTGACATTTCATGATGATAATGGTGAGGATGTTATCCGTATTGATAAGGCAAAATTCTGTGGAAAAGATATTCTGACAACAGATGATAACTCATATACGAATATTCAGAAAGTTACGATTGATGGAAAAGATGTGAAAGAACGTGGAAATGGGGATAAATATTCTGCAATTTCATGGGTGGATGGTGAATATTCCTACGGTATTACAGCTTACAATGGTGGTATCGATGAAGCTACGATTGAAAAATATATTTCTGAAATAAAATAACAATTATAAAATATGATTGAGCATCTGAAACACTTAGTTGATGGTGAAGTATTCAATGGTGGTAAAAATATACAATCTGTTGATGGAGATTACTTTGATTCAGAATTTTATAAAGTGATCAATAGTGGATGTACAAGCTGGGAAGATTTTATTGAAAAACTCGTCACTTGCACATGAAGGCTGTTTTGAATCAATAAACAATCATTACA
>ERZ1035014.247-NODE-247-length-28115-cov-16.481789_pt1 | contig 28115 bp, 30 predicted proteins | sample MGYA00520620_ERZ1035014 | MGnify/ENA primary metagenome ERZ1035014 (study PRJEB33766, sample SAMN09781744) | gut metagenome | biome: gut microbiome | host: Homo sapiens | place: Madagascar | study: EMG produced TPA metagenomics assembly of the PRJNA485056 data...
TCAAAAAGCCCTATAATTCCACAGTGGAGTTACCCACTACAGAAATTATATAGCTCTTTTTTTATTCATTGATTAATGATGTCGAGTGAACAACACGATTATCACGGTCAGGGAAGATATACTTAATAGCTTGGTTAATTGCTGTTGGTGCTTCACCAAAACCAGTCGCAATCAAATCAACCTTACCTTCATAATCAGCCGCATCACCAATTGCGTAAACACCTTCTTGACTAGTTTCAAATAATGGTGAAACCGCAATACTTGAACGTTTGTAATCCACATTCCAATTTTTAAGGTTTTTATTTGATGTTGAAAATCCAAAACTTACAATCAAAGCGTCAAGTGGCAATTCAACAGTTTCATCAGATTTCACTTTTTGAACTGTCAAACTTTTAACAAATTGACCATCACCAGAAAGTTCAAATGGCACATAAGGTGTCAAAATGTTTACGTTTGACTCTTTCAAAACTTCTACACTATGTTCATGAGCACGAAAAGCATCACGACGGTGCACAATAGTTACACTTTTAGCCAAGCCATCTAAGTGATTCGCCCAGTCAACAGCAGAATCACCACCACCACAAATAACCACATCTTTACCAGCAAATTGGTCAAGTTTGTGAACGTTGTAGAAAAGGTTGTTGTCATCGTAAGCTTCTTCACCTTCCAAACCAAGTGTACGAGGGGCAAAAGCACCATTACCACATGCAATCACGATAGCATGTGAAAAATGTTGACCTTTATTTGTTTCGATAGTAAAAATATCACCATCTTTTTCAAATGTTTTGACTTCTTCTTTAAGGCAAATAGCTGTGCTATCTTTAAAACGATCTAATTGCTTGATCAAATTTTCAGTCAAATCAGCTGCTGTAATTCCAGGAAAACCAGCAACGTCATAAATCATTTTTTCTGGATAAAGAACTGCAGGTTGTCCACCGAGTTCAGATAAACTTTCAATGATTTTCACCGAAACACCGCGCAAACCAGCGTAAAAGGCTGCAAACAAACCAACAGGTCCACCACCAATGATAGTAATATCATAGATTTCACGATTTTCTGACACTTATATTTCCAACTCCTTGTATATTTCTTCGATAATCGACGATTTATAGGCAATGTATTTATCAATATCTTTAGAAAATAGCTTCGCTGCTTTTTCTTTTACCTCGCCATAAGACAAAATAGCCTCAGGATGACTACGTAAATAATCACGAAAAGCAAGATGACGCTTCAGTTCAGGTGAATTTTCAGGACAAACATAAAGATGATGAACTTGAAGATGCTCTTTGCCTGAGTAAGCAAAAGCTTCTCTACCTTCGATCCCCAAATTTCCCTCATGAGCATAACCAATCGCTGCTAATTTTTGAATCACCTCAGACAAATCTGTGTCTATAGCAATCACCAAATCGATGTCAATAATTGGCTTTGCCGAAAGTCCTTGAACAGAAGTACTTCCCACATGTTCTATTTTAAGAATTAAGTCACCTAGAGCAGTTTTAAGCTCTTTGGCAATCTTCTCAAAATCATCTTTCCAACTTTCCTGATAAGACAGAAGAAGGACTTCCTTCGTTCGCATAAAACCTCCCCAAAAATAAAGAGACATACAGCCTGCATGTCCTCTATTATATCACATATTCTATTCTTGCGCGTCTCTCTCTTTGAGAATCTTGCGGAAAATAGCCTCTTCTTCTTTTGTAAGAGCATGATCTTCCAACAAATCCGGTCGACGCTCTAAAGTCTTACGAAGACTTTGTTCAATTCGCCATTTGCGAATATTTTCATGGTGACCACTCATCAAAACATCAGGAACTTTCATACCTCTGAAGTCATAAGGACGAGTGTATTGTGGGAACTCGAGCAAACCAGATGAGAACGAATCATCTTGGTGACTCGCTTCTTTTCCAAGAACATTTGGAATTAGGCGAACCGTTGCATCCACAATCGTCATCGCAGCCAATTCACCACCCGTTAAAACAAAATCCCCGAGTGAGATTTCATCCGTTACCAAAGTCTTGATACGTTCATCATAACCTTCATAGTGGCCACAGATAAAAATCAACTCATCTTCCTGTGCCAATTCTTCAGCATAGCTTTGATCAAAAGTGCGACCCGCTGGATCCAAAAGAATAACACGAGGTTTCTTCGCATCGATTTTATCAATCGTGTCAAAAATAGGCTGTGCACGAAGCAACATTCCCTGTCCACCACCGTATGGTTCATCATCAACATGACGAGCTTTTTCGGCATTATCACGGAAATTATGATAGTTAATGTCAAGCAACCCTTTTTCCTTGGCTTTCCCGACAATAGAGTATTCTAAAGGCGCAAACATTTCAGGAAAGAGCGTTAAGATATCAATCTTCATCGTCAAGTCCTTCCAAAATATCCACATCTACACGATTGGCAGCAACATCGACATTTAAAACAACTGATGGAATGTATGGTAATAGCAAGTCGCGTTTACCTTTACGTTTAACCACCCAAACATCATTTGCGCCAGGTTGAAGAATTTCTTTGACTTGTCCGACTAAAATGTCATTTTCATAAACATCAAGCCCGATAATTTCATGATAGTAAAATTCACCGTCTTCAAGCTCTGACAAGTTTTTTTCAGCCACTTTCAAAGTGCAACCTTTGTATTTTTCAATATCATTGATATGATACATGCCTTTGAACTTAATAATATCAAAATTCTTTTGCTTACGGTGACTAGCAATCTCAACATCAATCAAGAAATTGTCTTTATCATCAAAAACAGCTAATTTTGAACCTTTTTTAAAACGTTCTTCAACAAAATCAGTTACTGACAACACACGCATCTCACCTTGAAGACCTTGTGTATTGACGATTTTTCCAACATTATAGTAATTCATTTCAACTCCACATAACTTAGTCTTTATCATTTTACCATAAAAATAGTAAAGAAAAAACCAGCTGCCACTCTGCAACTGGTCAAGATAGTCCGTACGGGATTCGAACCCGTGTTACCGCCGTGAAAAGGCGGTGTCTTAACCCCTTGACCAACGGACCATATCAACAAAACCTTTGAGGTTTACTGGGGTAGCTGGATTCGAACCAACGCATGAGGGAGTCAAAGTCCCTTGCCTTACCGCTTGGCTATACCCCATAAACAACATAATCTATTCTATCGCAATCAACTTTATTTGTCAACCCTTTTTTTGAAGTTTTTTCAAAAAGTTTTTTAAACTGCGATAATCTGACTTGCACAACAGCTCTCAAAAGTTATCTCTCAAATCAAGACAAGATGTATTCTATCATAATTGAGGCACTTTGGCAATACTTTTTTGAAACTTTTTTCAATTTTTTCAGGATACTTGACATTTGCAAAAAGAAAAAGAGTAGCATAACACTACTCTTCTCCTTTTTCGTCAATAACGAGTCTTACTTTTTTACCTTGAGTTGGTACCGAATAGACAATCGATCTTATCGCTGTAATGGTACGACCTTTTTTACCGATAACACGACCGATGTCCTGTGCATCCAAATCCAGATGATATTCTAAAAACTCAGGTGTATCTTCAATTTTAATGGTAAGATTATCTGGTTGTGAAATCAAAGGTTTCACAATAGCGATAATAAGATTTTCAATGGTATCCATAGGCTTTTGTTACTCTATTATTTTGAGAATTTTGAATCGTGGAATTTTTTCATAACGCCTTGTTTAGAAAGGATGTTACGAACTGTATCTGAAGGTTGAGCACCTTTAGACAACCATTCAAGAACACGTTCTTCTTTAAGTGATACTTGGTTTTCTTCGATAAGTGGGTTGTAAGTACCAACTGTTTCGATGAAACGACCGTCACGTGGAGCACGTGAATCAGCTACGTTGATACGGTAGAAAGGTTTTTTCTTAGAACCCATACGAGTTAAACGGATTTTTACTGCCATTAGTATAAAGTCTCTTTTCTATTTTTTTGTTTAGGTTAATAGCTCTGCTACTAACTCACTTAATTTATTATATCATAAAAAGATAAGGTGTCAAGAAAAAAACTTGACACCTTTTAAAATTTTTTTCAAATTGTTAAACAATATAAGCATTGTAGATTATTTAGTTTACAATTCATATTACTTATAACCAAGAACTTTTTCTGAAACTTCAGTAATTATTTCATCAGAAATATCGCTTACAGATAGTGAATATGCTTTATTAAGTCTCGGATTGAAAATTCCGAGATTCTGAATATTGTTAAACTCCAGATAATTAGAATGCTTTCCCATTATATAATAAATCAATATTTGAAGTGTCTGGCCTTTATTTGGCTCTTTCTTTGATACTTTAAAATCCCAAAGAGTATCAGCAGTCAAATAGTCACCATCACCTATAGTAACAACATCAGTATAAGCTCCCTCAAAAGTAAAACCATCTTTAGTAATTGGTCCATAATTTTCAATAAATACAAGTGTTCTTAGGACCATTGTACGTACATTCTCAATAGTCTCATCAGTTAGAACAGGACTTTTTTCTTTTTGCATACTCCTATAAAATGATGACATTTGTGCACGATAATATACATCAAATTCAACAAGTTTATGGGCACAACATATTGATTCATCATCTAAACCTTTAACGTGCTTTAAAAACGCCTTTGCCAATTCATACTCAGAAATATTTTTAGCTCCTTGCAAAGAAACTTTAGATGCATCCTCTTAACGGTGCTCCATTCATAAATTGAGTAAGATAATCAACCAACAATCAAACAAGAATAGGATGTATGTTCTCTTCATCATTTAACACTGTCTCATCATCAAATTGTTGGACATGAAATGCTGTCTTGGGTCGGATATATCCTCCCTAAGGTTGTTTCACTTGTTTTATACGTTGTGTTACTGAAACCATTTTTCTCCTCAATATAGTAATATAAAATTATTCAGATAGTAATATATTACCAACTAAATCTCAATCACTCCATAATGGAATTTTTGATTTTTTCTTATAAGATGTTCAAAGCCATATTTTTCAAAGACATCATCTCTAAAATGAGCTTTAATGATAATCTTCTTTCTAGCCACGCGCTTAGTTTCTTGCAAAAGCTCTTCTGAAAAAGCTGTGACATTAGCATACTGACGTAAGCCATCCAGATTCTTCGATTCCTCAATTCTCTCAGAAAACATCGGATCACAATAAACAATATCAAAAGAATCATTCGGTAGTTTTTTCAAGTACGCCAGACTCTCAGCACAAATAGTCTTGATTGAACGCATTGCTTGGTTTAGTGACTCAGAGTTACTTTGATAGTTTTTTAAACCTTCTGAAACAATAAAATGGATTAAAGAATTGCTTTCTATTGCAGTCACATCATGTCCAGCATGGGACATAACAATACTATCACTTGCTAATCCCATTGTCGTGTCAAGAACCTTCAAAGAGTCCGTACCAAGTAAATCAACCAATGCATCGTGTGAACTTTTTATTCGTAGCATAGCCGTATCTGGATGAAAAGAAAGCTCACTACCATCTTGATTTAATAAGCGCAGCTTATTTTCATAAACCAAAAGGACACCCTCGCGACCCTGCAACAGCTTTTTTGCTGATTGTTTATTTCGCTCAATCACTGGAAGATTAAGCTTTTCACCGATTGTTTTTGCTTCAGCAAGCAATTTAGCATTTTCTCTCAAACTAGTTGTAATTACAATTGACATAACCACATTATACCAAAATCACAAAAAACTTTTGATGAATCGTCCACCATATATCCAAAAATAACTAAAAGCAACAATCGAAATCGGCTTGCAAATTAAGATAATGTATAAGAATCGTTTAAAGGACATTCTTGATAAGCCGGTTACCATAACCAAAATATCTGCTGGTGATATAGGAGAAGCCATATTCAAAGCAAATACAGTTTCATATGTTGATGATGCCAATTTTTGCTCATAATGCTTAAATGATTTCTCATCTACAAATAATAAAATAAACGGTTTACCATATCGCCTCGTAAGCAAAAATAGAATGATGCTACCAATCACAATTCCAACATAATTCAGAATAAATCCCAGAATTGGTCCAAATGCCATAAAACCAACAACCGTTGTCACACCACCTGGAATAATCGGGATAACAACTTGAATAATTTGTAATAGTAGAAATCCAATGCTACCTAGAATCAAATGGCCTTTAAGCGCTCTTGTTAAAGCATCAGGAGGATTTAAAATATCCATGTTCTTAAATAGATAGACTAAAAATAAAACAGTCAAAGCAATTGAAAAAATTCCCAAAAATTTAACCAACTTCTTCAAAGTATCATACATCATATCACCCTTTATCACGTCTATTACTTAAATTTATTATACAAGGGTTATTCTTTTTTAACAAGAAATTATGTAACTCCTTTCATTATTCATAACGAAGGGCTTCAATTGGATTTAGTTTACTTGCTTTGTTAGCCGGTAATAGCCCAAATACAATACCGATAAAGGCTGAAAAGATAAGGCTACCTAGTGCAATATTTAGAGAAATAGATGGTTTAACATTTGGAATAGCATTTCCAAGCAAGGCTGTCACTCCAGACGCTAAGGCAAGCCCAATCACTCCACCTAAAATTGTTAAGACCATTGATTCAATCAAAAATTGAGTCAAAATTTTCTGGCGCGTAGCACCGAGAGCTTTACGTAAACCAATCTCACGTGTTCTCTCAGTTACAGATACTAACATGATATTCATGACACCAATACCACCAACAAGCAATGAAATACCTGCAATAGCACCGATAACCGTTGTCATCATGCCATAAGCTGATTTCACCTGAGAAAGTACTTGCGTCATGTCATAAATTGTAAATCGACCAGTTCTCACACCAGAAATCTGTGTCATCAAACGAGCAGCTTCTTTTCCGACTTTAGACGATTCTTTAACATCGCTGACATGAACAAATGCTCCCTGAACCTCGTCAATGTTGAACTCTGCAGCTAACTGAGTATTTGTCATAACAGCATTTCCGCCTGATTGCATGCCATACTGTGCCGAATCAGCATCTGGATCTTTATAAACGCCAACAACTAGATAGGTTTTTGAACCGATAGAAACTTGCTGATTAAGCGCAGCATCATTGCTGCCGAAAAGTTTAACAGCTAATTTTGTATCCAACATAACAATACGAGAAAAACGGTCATAATCTCCCTTTTCAAAACTTCGTCCTGCTAGTACTTTGAATTTTTTAACCGCAAAATAAGTCTTGTTTACCCCTGTTATATTAACATTTTTAGATTTTTTCTGATTTCCCTCAACTGTTGATGTTGTCCCGTTTGTTAAATAGTAATTCGTAACACCTGGAAGCTCGCTTGTGATTTTTTGCAACCACTCTTCCTTAATTTGTGGTCCTTTGTCAGACGCTGTAGGGTCTTCATCATCAAAAATATCATCTGACTTCTTAGTTGTGTAATAAATTTGAATATTTTGATTGTCAGAAGCAAACATATTAGTGACTTGATTTGTCATTCCTTCACCCAATGCCATAATGACAACCACTGAAGCCACACCGATAATGATTCCTAAAGTTGTTAAAAACGAACGCATCTTGTGCCCCATGATTGAACTTAGGGCGAATTTCCAATTTTCCATCATAATCCTCCCTTAATCAATTCGAACACTTTCTGTGGTATCTCTTGTAATCTCACCATCACGAATAATAATTTTTCGTGTTGCAAAATCAGCCACCTCAGGCTCGTGCGTTACCATAACAATCGTTTTTCCTTCACGATTTAACTCCGTCAATAAGTTCATGATTTGAATACTTGTCTTAGTATCAAGGGCACCTGTTGGCTCATCAGCAAGAATAATTGAAGGATTATTGACCAAAGCACGCGCAATAGCGACACGTTGCTTTTGTCCACCAGACAACTCAGACGGCAAATGCTTCATTCGTTCGCTCAACTCAACTTTTTCTAAAAATTGTTTTGCTAATTGACGACGCTTTGAAGCACCGACACCAGCGTAAATGAGTGGAAGTTCAACATTTTGTAAAGCTGATAGTTTAGAAAGAAGGAAGAATTGTTGGAAGACAAATCCAATTTCTTCGTTTCTAACTCTGGCTAGTTCTTTTTCTTTGAGTTTTTCGACCTGTTTGCCATTCAAGCTATAATCACCAGATGTTGGTCTATCCAAGAGACCGATAATGTTCATCAAGGTTGATTTACCTGAACCAGATGGTCCCATAATGGCAAGAAATTCACCTTCATAAACTGTCAAATCAATTCCTTTTAAAACATTGAGTTCTTGATCGCCATTCTGGTAAGATTTTATAATATTATTTAATTGAATTAGTGGTTTTTTCTCATCTGTCACTACTGTCACCTCTTATTCTTCTTTAGCAGTGGCATCTTCTTTAGTTACATGTTCAACTTTTTTACCATTTTTTAGAGCTTTATCAGGATTTGAAATAACAGATTGACCTACTTCTACTCCACTTAAAATTTCTTGTTGTGAAGCATCAGCATTTCCAAGAGCTACTTCTACTTTGCTTACTTTTTTAGAATCTTTGTCATAAATCCAGACAAACTTTTTATCTCCCTCAGTAGAGACAGTGTCAACTGGGACAAGTTTATTTTTGTTTTCATTAACAACTTCTACTGAAACTGTAAATCCTTGTTGAAGGTTAGTAGTGTCACCTGTCAAATCAATTTTGTAATCATATGAAGCTGAACTATTTGATGAGTTGCTTGATTCAGAAGTTGCTGCATCAGCAGTTTGATTTGGGTAATTTGAAATGTATGAAATTGTACCAGTCCATTCTTGATCAGGATAAACTTTTGACTTAATCTTAACGTTTTGACCAGTCTTAATGTTTGCCAAATCGTATTCTGTCAATGTTCCTTTTACCTGAAGTTGACCTTCTGTTGCCACGTGAACAAGCGTTTGACTATTTTTAGATGATGGGTCAATATCATTATTAACTTCAACAACTGTACCAGAAACATCACTTGTAATAATTGTTTCATTTAGTGCTTGTTGAGCTTTATTTACCTCAGCTTGAGCATTCGCATAGGAATCATTCAAATCTTGTAATTGCTGATTGTACTCAGCAGTTTGTTGAGCTGTTGGCTGAGAAGTAACTGTTGTTTCCTCACCAGTTTCTTCATCAGTACTAGTTGATGTTGTTGGCAGATTACCGTATTTTTTCAAATAGTCAATTTGGCGTCCAACTTTATTAAGTCCACGAACAGCTGTATCGTAAGCTGCTTGTACCGCAGTTGAGTCATATTGAACAAGTTGTTGACCTGTTGTGATTTGGTCTCCGACAGCTACAGTTGGTCTAGCTGAAGTACCTTTGCTACTATCAAAATACACATATTGTTCCTGAGAAGCTTTCACTTTCCCAGTTAGTAAAGTAGATGATGAAATTGTACCTTCTGTTACATTGACAGTGTTGTAAGATACTTCACTTTTTACTGATGATTTGGACTGTTGCCACATCCTCAAACCCCCACCAGCAACCACAAAAATTGCTACTACTGCTCCAATTGTAATCTTAGTCTTTTTTGACATACTTGACTTGCTTCTTCTAGACATGTTCTTCCTCGTTTTCTTTGTTGTATAATTGTATCGCTAAGACAGAACAATTATACATTTTTGGTATTTTACTGTCAAGAATAAACCGAAGTTCATCTTTATAACCATTATAGTTGAATTCGTTAGCAAAAATTCTTACAAGTTTGTAAGTGAAAACAAAAAAAGCTGAGACATTAGTCTCAGCCTTTGATTTATATTAGATTGCTTGTGTTGTAAATCCTCGGCTTTCAAGGACACGAATCATAGCATCTACTGTATCAAGCGCGGTAAAGAGAGGAACACCGTGTTCAATAGCAGAGCTACGAATAATCGCGCCATCTTCGTCAAGTGTACGTTTTGTACCGACAGTATTTACAATAGCTTGTACTTTACCTGTACGAACAAGTGCAGGAATGTCATTGTCATCATCCTGACCAATCTTATCAATGATTGTTGAATCAAGACCATGTTCAGCAAAGAACTTAGCTGTTCCGTGTGTTGCAAAAATACTGTAGCCAATATTAGCAAATCGTTTTGCCAAGCCAAGAGCTTCTTCTTTTGTATCATCAGATACTGTGAAGACAACATTACCAAATGATGGCAAGTGAAGATATGAAGCTTCAAAAGCTTTGTAAAGTGCTTTTTCAAGAGTCAAATCAGAACCCATAACTTCACCAGTTGATTTCATTTCAGGACCTAGAAGGCTGTCAACCTTAGCAAGTTTTGTGAATGAGAAGACTGGCGCTTTGACATGCACGTAATCAGATTCTGGGTAAAGTCCATCTTCGTAACCAAGATCAGCAAGGCTTTGTCCAAGAATCAGTTTTGTTGCAACTTGTGCCATTGGAATGTTAGTCACTTTTGATAAGAATGGAACCGTACGACTAGCACGAGGGTTAACTTCGATAACATAAACTGTTTCATCTTTGATGACAAATTGAATATTCATCATACCGTAGCAGTTCAAACCAATTGCCAAACGTTTTGTGTAGTCAGCAATTGTTTCTTGTACTTTCTTAGAAAGTGTCTGTGGTGGGTAAACTGCCATTGAGTCACCTGAGTGAACACCAGCACGTTCGATATGCTCCATAATACCTGGAATAAGCACATCTTTACCGTCTGAAATGGCATCCACTTCACACTCACGACCAACGATATATGAGTCGACAAGAACCGGATGGTCTGGACTTGCTTTAACAGCTGTGCGCATGTAAGAACGAAGGTCATTCTCGTTTTCTACAATTTCCATGGCACGTCCACCGAGAACGTAAGATGGGCGAACCAAAACTGGGAAACCAATCTTGTGAGCAGCTTCAACCGCTTCTTCTTCGTTAGTAGCTGTTTGTCCAGGTGGTTGAGGAATATCCAATTCTTTCAAAGCTTGTTCAAAGAGGTCACGGTCTTCAGCACGGTCAAGATCAGCAACCTGAGTACCAAGAATTTTGACACCAGCTTTAGAAAGTGGCTCAGCCAAGTTGATAGCTGTTTGTCCACCGAATTGAACAATAACACCTTTTGGTTGTTCAAGTTCGATAACATTCATAACATCTTCAAATGTTAGTGGTTCAAAGTAAAGCTTATCAGAGATTGAGAAGTCAGTTGATACTGTTTCTGGATTTGAGTTCATGATAATAGCTTCATATCCTGCAGCTTGAATTGCTTTAACAGAGTGAACTGTTGCGTAGTCAAATTCGACACCTTGACCAATTCGGATTGGTCCAGAACCAAGTACGATAATTGATTCTTTATCTGATTTGATTGATTCATTTTCCCATTCATATGTTGAATAGAAGTATGGTGTTGCTGATTCGAACTCAGCAGCGCATGTATCAACCATTTTATAAACTGGAATAATTTTATTTTCTGTACGAATGGTATGAACTTCTTCTGCTGTCATGTTCCAGAGTTCTGCAATCTTAAGGTCTGCAAATCCATTACGTTTTGCTTCTTTAAGAACGTCAACATCTCCGACATGACTCGCCAATTCTTGTTCAAGTTCAAAGATGTGGAGCAATTTATCAAGGAAGAAGAGATCAATTTTTGTTAGTTTTGATAATTCTTCAATAGTGTAGCCACGGCGAATTGCTTCAGAAAGGTAGAAGAGACGATTGTCTTGAGCACGAACAATCTTATTAACTAATTCATCATCAGTAACATTTGTGAGCTCTGGCATTTCATTATGATGAACACCAATTTCAAGCGAGCGACAAGCTTTAAGAAGTGATTCCTCAATATTACGACCAATAGCCATAACTTCACCTGTTGCTTTCATTTGTGTTCCTAGACGACGTTCACCATTTTCAAACTTATCAAATGGGAAACGAGGAATCTTAGCAACCACATAGTCAAGAGCTGGTTCAAACATAGCGTATGTCGTACCTGTAACTGGGTTTACCATTTCATCAAGCGTTAAACCAACAGCAATCTTAGCAGCTAATTTTGCGATTGGGTAACCAGTAGCTTTTGAAGCAAGAGCTGATGAACGTGACACACGTGGATTTACTTCGATAACATAGTATTTAAAGCTATTTGGATCAAGGGCAAGTTGAACGTTACATCCACCTTCAATTTTAAGAGCGCGGATAATACTCAAACTTGCATCACGCAACATTTGATTTTCAATATCTGAAAGAGTTTGCGTTGGCGCAAAAACAATTGAGTCACCTGTGTGAATACCAACAGGGTCAAAGTTTTCCATGTTACAAACAACCAAAGCGTTGTCTGAAGCATCACGCATCACTTCGTATTCAATTTCTTTAAAACCTGCAATTGAACGTTCAATCAAACATTGTGTAACTGGTGACAATTTCAAACCGTTTTCAGCGATTTCACGGAGTTCATCTTCATTGTCACACATACCACCACCAGTACCACCAAGAGTAAAGGCTGGACGAACAATAACTGGATAACCAATTGAGTCAGCAAAAGCAACTGCTTCATCAACAGTATTTACAATTTCAGATTCAGGAATAGGTTGGTTCAAATCTTCCATCAATTGTTTAAATTGATCGCGGTCTTCAGCTTGGTCGATAGCTGATAATTTTGTACCTAGCAATTCAATTCCAAGTTCGTCAAGAATTCCTGCTTTTGACAATTCCATTGCCATGTTAAGACCAGTTTGTCCACCTAATGTTGGAAGAAGTGCATCTGGACGTTCTTTACGAAGAATTCTAGTTACAAATTCTGTTGTCAAAGGCTCAATGTAAACTTTATCAGCGATTTCTTTATCTGTCATGATTGTTGCAGGATTTGAGTTAACAAGAACAACGCTGTATCCTTCTTCTTTCAAAGCAAGACAAGCTTGTGTTCCTGCGTAGTCAAATTCAGCAGCCTGACCGATAATAATCGGACCAGAACCAATCACCATAATTTTTTTAATATCTGTACGTTTTGGCATTATTTTCTCCTATTTGTCAACTCTCTGATTGACTTTAAATATGTTAATGACCTTGCTATCAGTCATTTTGCAATTTACCGATAAGATTTTGATATCGAATGACTTTTTAACGATTTGCTTTTTCAGCTTGGAATGCATCAATCAATTCGATGAAATCATCAAAGAGATAACTTGCATCATGTGGCCCAGGCGCAGCGTCTGGGTGGAATTGAACTGAGAAAGCTGGAAAATCACGGTGACGAACACCTTCTACGGATTTATCATTGATTTCTTCGTGAGTTACCATAAGGCAATCTGGAAGAGTGTCGCGATCAACTGCATAACCGTGGTTTTGACTTGTAAAATCAATACGACCTGTTGCAATTTCGCGAACGGCATGATTAAATCCACGGTGACCGAATTTCATTTTATAGGTTTTAGCACCATTAGCAAGGCTAAATAATTGGTGTCCCATACAGATACCAAAAATCGGAATTTTTCCTTGTACGCCACGAATCATATCTAGAACTTCAGGAATATCTTCTGGGTTACCAGGACCATTTGATAGCATCATACCATCTGGATTAAGGTGAAGAATTTCTTCAGCTGAAATGTTATAAGGAACAACTGTTACATTACATTTACGTTTTGAAAATTCACGTAGGATAGAATGTTTCAATCCAAAATCAACCAAGACGATATTTTTACCAACACCTGGTGCTGGGTAAGCCGTTTTAGTTGACACTTGTTCTATGTTATTGGTTGGCAGCACTGTAGCTCGCAATTGATCTTGTAAATGCTCAATCGTATCACCAGCATTTGCAAGAGTCGCTTTCATTGTACCATGCTTACGAATGATTTTTGTAAGGGCCCGAGTATCAATTCCTGAGATTCCTGGAATATTTTTAGCCTTCAAGAACTCATCCAAAGTCATTTGATTACGCCAGTTATTGGCACGACGGGCGTTTTCAGATACGACAACACCTTTACAAGTTGGTGTAATTGATTCATAGTCATCACGGTTAATCCCATAGTTACCAACAAGTGGGTAAGTAAAAGTCAAAATTTGACCGTTGTAAGATTGGTCTGTAATTGATTCTTGGTAACCTGTCATACCAGTGTTAAAAACAATCTCACCAGTTACATCAAGGTCAGCTCCAAAAGCCTTCCCTTCAAAAATTGTTCCATCTTCTAAAATTAAAAGTCTTTTTGCCATTTTTATTCCTCTCGTTTGCTCTCACGGGAGCACTTTAACGTTTATTAGCAGACACTTCAAAATAATTGTTAAGCTTTACCGTTAAGTACAGCTTCTAGAATTGCCATGCGGACAAACACACCATTTTGCATTTGTCGAGCAATTCTTGATTTTGATGCTTCTACCAAGCGATCAGCAATTTCAACATCGCGATTAACTGGTGCTGGGTGCATGATGATGGCAGAAGGCTTCATTTTATCATATCGGTCATATGTAAGGCCGTATGTCTTGTGATAAGTTTCTTTTGAAAAACCACGTTCACTATCATGACGTTCGTGTTGGACTCGCAACATCATCATGACATCAACTTGATCAACAATCTCATCGATAGCCACGTATTTTCCATACACATCAAATTCACTTGAATACCATTGTTCTGGACCTGCAAAATACAACTCTGCTCCTAAACGTTTTAGGATTTGCATGTTAGATTTTGCAACACGTGAATGCGTAATGTCACCAACAATAGCCACTTTTATATTTTCAAAACTACCAAACTCTTCATAAATCGTCATCAAGTCCAGCAAACACTGACTTGGGTGTTGACCAGAACCATCTCCACCATTAACGATTGCTGTTTGAATTGTTCTGCTATCAATTAATTCTTTGTAGTAATCTTCCATTGAGTGGCGAATCACACAAATATCAATTCCAAGAGAACTCATTGTCAAAATCGTGTCATACAAAGTTTCCCCTTTGTTGACTGAACTTGTTTTAGCATCAAATTCAATAACATCTAAACCAAGTTTTCTTTCTGCGACTTCGAAAGATTTGTGTGTACGTGTTGATGGTTCAAAGAATAGATTAGCTGCAAAATATTGTCTATCCAAACTAAAGTCAGCTTCATTGTTCTTAAACGCAATTCCGCGTTTAATCAAGCCTAGCACTTCTTCATTTGATAAAGTTTCCATTGTTACCAAATGCTTTAGTGAAACAACGCCATCTGTAATTGCCATTTTTTTAGTCCTTTTCTGGAAGAATTTGATACAAGATAATACCTAGAAGTGTTGAGAAAGCAACACCTGTAATTTGCAAACCAGCAACTTGTAATGTCAAACCACCGATACCAGACACTAAGATAACACTTGCAATCAAAAGATTTTTCTTATTATCGAAATCAATTTTATTTTCAACTAAAATTTTAAGACCACTTGATGCGATAACGCCAAAGAGGGCAATTGAAATACCACCGATAACTGGTGTTGGAATTGATGAAAGAAGAGCTGAGATTTTTCCGATAAAGCTCATCACTATAGCAATTACTGCTGCTCCAGCAATAACATATACTGAGTAGATTTTGTTAAGGGCCATAACACCAATATTTTCACCATATGATGTTACCGGTGGGGCACCGAAGAAACCTGCAATGATTTGTGCTAAACCATCACCTGTAAGCGTACGGTCAAGACCCGGATCTTTAAAGAAATCGCGTCCTGTTAAGCTGTTAAGAACCATTACGTGACCAAAGTGTTCAGTCATTGTTACAAAAGCGATTGGAGCCATTGTCAAAATAGCACTTGGGTAAAGTTTGAAATGATAATCAACAAAGAGAATATCAAAACTTGGAACTTGGAACCAAGCTGATTTTGCCACACCTGACAAATCAACAATACTTTGACCAGTCACCGCACCAACTACCAATGCAAAAATGTAACCAACAATCAATCCAAGCAAGATTGGAATAACACCGACAATCTTTTTACCGTACATGTTAAAGAGAATAACCGCAAGAAGAGTTACCATCCCAACTAAAAGGTAAGTAAAATTATATTGGCCGTCTTTCAGCATCACATCGTTAACAGCTGTTGTTGCAAGACTAAGACCGATAACGATGATGATTGGACCAACCACGATTGGTGGAAGGACTTTATCAATCCATGCGTTTCCAGCGAATTTTACAATTAAGGCAACGATTAAGTAAACCAAACCACCTGCGATAGCCCCCTGCGCTACCGCTGCAATCCCGTCAGTCTTCATTAACATTTGCATAGTTGCAATGTAAGCAAAACTTGAACCCATGTAAGCTGGGATTTTATATTTGGTTACTGTCAAATGTGCTAAAGTACCTAAACCACTTGAAAATAGAGCAATCGCTGGATCAATACCAACTAAGATTGGTACCAAAACTGTTGAGCCAAACATTGCAAACAAATGTTGAAATGATAATCCAAACAGCATTCCTGGTTTTGGCATATCATGCACATCATATCTTACGTTTTCCACTTTTTATCATCCTCCTCAATTCTAATACTGCTTAGCTTGGATCTACAATGCTAACGCGATCTTTGCCATCTACTTCGATCACTTCAACAATGATTTCCTCGATAGCACTTGTTGGAATGTTTTTACCAACATAATCAGCACGAATTGGGAGTTCACGGTGTCCACGGTCAACAAGAACAGCAAGGCTAACACGAGCTGGACGACCAAGACTTACTAAGTTATCAATAGCCGCACGAATTGTACGTCCTGTATAAAGCACATCGTCAACCAAGATAACATCTTTACCAGTAATATCAACTGGCATATCTGTTGTATCTTCTTCGACTTTCATATCATCACGGAAAGGTTTTGTATCAAGTTCACCAAGCGGAATATCAATACCTTCCAATTGTTTCAAGCGATCTTGAATACGACGAGCAATGAAGACACCACGTGTCTTAATCCCTGCAAGGACAATGTTGTCAAGATTTTTATTTCGCTCAATAATCTCATAAGTGATACGTGTAATTGCACGTTTCATTGTTACGTCATCAACAATTTCTTTTGTTTTCATAAACAAACCTCTCTTAATATACAAAAAATCTCCTCGTTACCAAGGAGATTCCACAAAATATAGGTACAACTATACCAGCTGCACGCTTCTTTTACCGTTCTCTCCTTGCCTGCCTCACGGGACAGTATTAAAGGATAATATTTACTCTTATATAATACCAAATTGTTCATCATTTGACAAGGGATTTACGATTTTCAGCAAAAAAATATCTCGTGATTTTTCACAAAAACGAATAAAAAAGCAGGACTTTCCAAAAGGTTCATCACTGCAATTTTTATCATATGTTTTAAGCTTTTCCGCTTCGCAATTTTTCAAGTGTTTCTTTAAAAATTGCTGGCACTTCAGCTGTGAAAGTCATTGTTTCACCTGTTTTTGGATGTGTAAAGCCAAGTGTTTGAGCATGCAAGAATTGACCATTACCTTTCAATGTCTTACGTGGTCCGTATAATGGGTCTCCTGCAACTGGGTGTCCAATATAAGCCATGTGCACACGGATTTGGTGAGTTCGACCTGTTTCAAGTGTCAATTCAACCAAAGTATAGTTTCCAAAACGTTCTAAAACTTTGAAATGCGTCACAGCTGGTTTTCCTTTAGCATTGACAGCTTGTTTTTTACGATCCTTATCAGAACGTCCAATTGGTGCTTCAATGACACCGCGGTCATTCGGAATATTACCATGTACAATGGCCACATACTTACGAAGGGATTTTTTATCCTTCAACTCAGCAGCAAGTGCATTGTGGGCAGTATCATTTTTGGCAATCATCAAAAGCCCTGATGTGTCTTTATCGATTCGGTGAACAATCCCTGGTCGAATCACACCGTTGATAGAAGACAAATCTTTAATATGATACATCAAAGCATTAACCAAAGTACCTGACGTGTGACCGACAGATGGATGAACAACCATACCTTGCGGTTTGTAAACCACTGCAACGTCTTCATCTTCATAGACGATATCAAGTGGAATATTTTCTGCTGTGTATTCTAATACCTCTTCTTCAGGCACTTCATAAGTTACAACGTCACCAACTTTGACAGCATATTTTGCTTTAACAGCTTTGCCATTTACCAAAACAGTGCCTTTTTTAATTTCATCATTAGCTTGGCTACGTGACAAATCTGTTAAGTCTGCTAACGCCTTATCTAAACGAGCGCCAGCTTCTTTAATGATTAATTCCATTTTCCTCCTCTTTCCATAGGGCGATAAATAAAATCACTACCCCAACTGTTAAATACGAATCCGCCACATTAAAAATAGCAAAATTCATAAAATCCAAATGAACCATATCAACAACGTAACCAAGTCGCAAACGGTCGATAAAATTACCGATACCTCCTGAAATAATCAACAATAGTCCAAACAAGAACCAAAAATTGCCATTGATATTTTTAATAAAATAATAGCAAGCTGCTCCGACAACAGCAAGTGTAATCACCGTAAAGAACCACTGCTGATTCTGCAAAATAGAGAAAGCTGCGCCATAATTACGTAAATAAGTTAAGCTAAAAATACCTGGCACACATTTGCGAATAGCATTTAAAGGAATATGATTGACAATCCATTGCTTGCTTAATTGATCCAACAAAATCAAAATCACAGCAGCTAATGGACCATAAAGTTTTCTATAGTTTCTCATTTGGTCACCTTTGGACTGAATTTTTCAAAATAATCTTTCATGACAGCGATGAATTTCAAAGCACAAGCCGATAAATTTTTATCACGACGTTTGATATAAACCATTTTATTATCTAACTTATCTTCAAGTGGAATAACAGTAATACCATTAAAACTACGGCTATCTAAGAAACCAGAGCCAGTCGCGTAAGCATCTGTACGCTCTAAAATGCCATTTAAGGTAGCGCGGTCGGTCACATTAAAAACATACGGGCTATCACTGGTATCAACAAAATTCTCAGAATAATAAAGGTACTCATCCTTTTCCTGAGTAAATCGAACTGTTGGCGAATCTTTCAAGTCATCCATCACAAGACTTTTCTTTTGTGCCAAAGGGTGAGTCTTAGCCAGATAAATATGAGTCTTAAAAGGGATTAACTCGACAAATTCCAAGCCTAATTTTTCCATACGTTGCAAAAGCCCTTTGCGATTTTGACTATTTAAATAAATAATCCCAATCTCACTATCACCTTGAGCCACCTCATCAAAAATTTGAATAGTTGTTGACTCAAAAATTCGAAAATCTTTATGCTCAGGATGCACCTTAGAAAAGGTTGTTATCAAAGGCGGTAAAAAATCATAGTGTTGACTAGCAATAGAAAACTCATCTGAGTCTGCGGCCGATTGGGAAAATTGCTTTTCAAACGAGTCAAAACTCTTAACAACTTCCAATGCTTTTTCATAAAAGGTCATTCCATGACTCGTTAAAACAGCACCTGTCGTTGTACGTGTAAAAATTTGAAACCCTAATTCACCTTCAAGGTCCTTAATAGCTACTGACAAACTCGGCTGACTGACAAAAAGCTTAGAAGCCGCTTCACGAAAGGTCCCACTGTTTGCAATAGCTACAACATATCGTAGTTGTTGTATGTTCATTGTCAATCATTCTTTCTAAAAAATCAATTATCCTTATTATAGCAAAATATAACTAATGGCGCTATATAAAGCCAAAAGTGACCGACTAACCATTTTGTATTTCAAAAAGGAACAAAAAAAGCCTGCACGAAGCAGACTTTTCTGTTAAATTATTTTGCGATTGGATAAACTGATACTTGACGTTTATCGCGACCTTTACGTTCGAAACGAACAACACCTTCAACTTTAGCGAAAAGTGTATCGTCACCACCGCGACCTACGTTCACACCTGGATAGATATGAGTACCGCGTTGACGGTAAAGGATTGATCCACCTGAAACAGTTTGACCGTCAGCTGCTTTAGCACCAAGACGTTTTGCTTCAGAATCACGACCATTTGATGTAGAACCTCCACCTTTTTTGTGGGCGAAAAGTTGCAAGTTAGCAAGATTCATTTTTAACATATGTAGTGTCCTCTTTTCAAATTAGTTTGCAATGACCTTAACCGACACAAATTCTTTCGAATTCTCAGCCAAATTTGTCATTCCTAAAAGAAAGCTTTCAAATAAAAGTTGAACTTTCTCATCTGTCTTTTTAGTCATATGAGAGATATCAATCTTCATATAACCACCATCAATCTCATTGACAGCAAAATCAGCATTGCATTCTGCCAAAACTTCTAACGAATTAACAAAGTTAATCGATAAAGTTGAAACAGCTGCACATACGATATCAAAGCCATATTCACCACTGCCAGCATGACCAGTCAGTTCAACACTTTCTAAGTTGCCTTTGTGACGAATAAAAGTTGCTTGAATCATGAGAATGCTAAATTAAGCGTTGATAGCGTTAATAACAACTTTAGTGTAAGGTTGACGGTGACCTTGTTTACGGTGTGAACCTTTTTTAGGTTTGTATTTGAAAGTAACAACTTTCTTTTGTTTTCCTTGTTTTTCAACAGTACCAACAACAGAAGCTCCTTCAACAACTGGTGTACCAACAACAGTTGTTTCACCACCAACAAGAACAACTTCGTTAAATGTTACTTCTGAACCAGCTTCAACATCAAGTTTTTCAACATAGATAGCTTGACCTACTTCAACTTTAACTTGTTTTCCACCAGTTTTGATGATTGCATATGTGCTCATCGTGCACCTCCTATAAAATTTTGTTGCAGATTTTTCTGCTTGTGAAGACTCGCCTAAATCGTGAACCTCGAGAGTTTCTTACAAACGATTTTCGTGCGGTTGCACAGGATGTGCATTTAGTCAACGTTCATATTTTATCATGTTAGGCTAATTAAAGCAAGGAATATACTGGCTTTTTTTTAATGATAGTGCGTTTTCATTTTTTATTTTTTGTCAAAGGATACTTTCATTAATCCCAAAACAGCTTTTTTAGTCAATTTTTCGATAGCATCAATAGCAATCTGCTTTGTATTTGCCATCATTTGATAAGTCTCACTACCTTCGTGGTAATAATAGGCTGTAATGTGAAAACCATTTTTCTCATAAAAACGCACGCGCTTCAAGCGTTGATCAAAATTATCAGCTTTTTCATTCATGGGCTCAATTGCCAAAACAACTGGACGATTCCCAGCTAAATCTTTAACATCTTGCAAAATAGCTGAGCCATAACCACGAGAACGAATGTTAGGGTTAACAGCTAAGAAAAATAAATAAACCACAGCTTCATTTTGTAAAATGTAAGCCAAACCGACAAAATCGTCGCCATCATAATAAGCATAAAAATCTGCCAAGTCACGATAACTCGTCAATAGCAACGGCAAATACGGTGCACGTTCAATAGCTGGAAAAGCTGATAGGTATAAGTTTTTGACATCACGGGAACTTTTTGAAAAAAGTTTAACCTCTTGACGTTTTAATTCCATTGTAAATTCACCAATTCATTCATTTCTTGATAGGCGGTATCGACTTTCTCTTGCATACTAGCATCGAGTTTGTCACGATATTTACCACCTTTGATAAAGTCTTCTAAAATAAGCGTACGATAGTCTGAAAGAACAAAGCCTTCTGACCCTGTCACGCCCTTGCTCCATACCCAAACCATTGTTGGGTGAGCTGCGACAGTTTTAATTTTTGTTTTATGATTTTTCTTTTCAAATGTTACATCCATCAAAAGTCCACGTTCTGTCCAAATATCGTCTACCGTTTCTAAACGTTGGTTAGAGATAAAATTTCCCATTGAATAGATAATAAATTTCTTTTCACCATCTTTTTCAACCGTTTCTGATGGCTCCACAACGTGTGGGTGTCCACCAAAGATAACATCTGCACCCCAATCAACCATCTTGTGATAAAGGGTTACTTGCTCTTGAGTTGGTTCTCGTTGGTACTCCACTCCCATTTGTGGCATGACAATTGTTACATCAGTTTTCTTTTCAGCTTCCTGAATTTCAGCCTTCATTTTGTCTTCATTTAAATCAGACATGTGTTTTTCGTAGTCTTCATCTGATAAATTAGCTTCTAGACCATTGTAAGCATAAGAGTAACCTAAAATAGCAATTTTAATACCATTAACATTTTTAATTAAAATATCTTCTTTGTCACGATCTTTTTTGTAAACGCCGATGCTAGGCATTCCTAATTTATCAAAGGTTTTAACGGTGTTAAGTGCTCCTGAAAGACCAGAATCAAGGATATGGTTGTGAGCTAAATCGACAACATCATAACCTGTGTCTTTCATGGCGTCAGCAATTTCACTTGGTGCGTTAAACAAAGGATAGCCAGCTAACGGATAATCTGGACTGATTGTTCCCTCGTAGTCACCAATTGCCAAATCTGCACTTGAAATCCAGTCTTTGGCATACTCAAAGAAAGGTTTAAAATCATAAGTTCCATCAGCCTGCTCAGCACTGCCATAAAGACCATTATGGATAAGAATATCTCCATTTGCCATGACACGCGCTGTTTTGACTTTACTTGACTGAGCTTTTGATTGCTGAGTCTTGTCACTTGGACTAGCCTTCCCAAATAGTAAGCCATAAAATGCTGCACCTAATAAGCTAAGCAAAATAAATGCCAAGCAAGCCAACGTTGTCTTTTTATAAATTATCCTATCTAACATCCTTAATCACACCTCCATGCAACTATTATAACACTTTATGATTAGGCTTTCAGGATTTAACTGGCAAGAAAAAAACTGCCCTAAAGGCAGTCTCTATCTATTATAGTAAGTCATCGATTAAGTTATCGACTTCATCATGTTCTGCTTGTGGTGTGATTGTTGTCACTTTAATTCCTGCCACAGCACGTTCAACAAGTCCTTCAACATCCATGCGTTTTTCGTATTGTTCAACATTTTTGATTTTTGGATTTGTTTTTGGACGATCTGGCGCAAAGATAGTACAGCAATCTTCAAATGGTTGAATTGAAATATCGAAAGTATCAATTCTTTGAGCGATATCAATGATTTCCAATTTATCCATTGTGACAACTGGACGAATAATTGGTGTTGCTGTTACAGCATTAATGGCACGCATACTTTCAAGTGTTTGACTTGCCACTTGTCCAAGACTTTCACCGTTAATGATAACCAAGCCATTACGTTCTTCACGAATACGGTCAGTAATACGCATCATGAAACGACGTGTCAATGTCATCAAGTAAGCTTCTGGCGCTTTTTCCTTGATTTCTTCTTGGATTTCTGTAAATGGTACTTCGATGAAGTCAATGTTTCCACCAAATTTTGTCAATTTACGAGTTAAGTCTTGAGCTTTCTTAAGAGCACCTGGGCTAGTATATGGTGGGCTAGCAAAGTGAACAGCTTCAATATCAACCCCACGTTTAAGAGCAAGGTAACCTGCAACAGGTGAGTCAATACCACCTGATAGCATTAGCATTCCGCGACCAGCTGTTCCAACAGGAAGACCACCAGCACCTTTGATATTTTCATATGAAAGGTAAGCAGCTTCTTCACGGATTTCAACTTTAAGATTGACATCTGGCCCTTTCATTTGCGCTTGAATGTTAGGCAAAACTTCAAAGACAGCTGAACCAAGGTATTGATTCAATTCACGGCTATCCATTTCAAAATTGTGATCACTTCGTTTACTTGTGATTTTAAATGTCAAACCTTCATGGTAAACGTCAGTCATCACATCTTGAACAGCTTTTTTAATGGTCTCTAGATTTTTTTCAACCTTGTATGATGGTGATAATGCTTGAATCCCAAAAATTTGTTTTAATGACTCCGCAACGGGAACGTAATCTGTACCATTTAAGAAAATGTGTGCGCGGTCGCGGTCAACCACAACACGGACATCTGGATAAATTGAAAGAACGTGTTTCATATTACGTTTCAATTTATTGATGAAACGCATGCGGTTCTTTCCTTTAGTTGATAATTCGCCGTAGCGAACCATAATTTCTGAGTATTGCATAGTTTTCTAAAGAGAAAATCTCTTTATCCTTTCTTATTAATTATCTTACTTTTTGTGTTTTTTCGTAGACTTGTTTGAAAATTGTTAGGAATTGTTCAACTTGTCCCATGTCATTGTCATCATCGAGACTAATGCGAACAGCTGACTGCGCTAGTTTTGTAGGAACTCCCATGGCAATCAATGTTCCGGCAGGTTTTCCTGCTTTTGATGAACAAGCCGATGTTGTTGAAATATAAATTTCATGTTCTTCAAAGGCATGAACTACCACTTCTCCACGAACACCTTTGATACCAAACGTTAAGATATTTGGAGCAAAAGTATCATCTTTACCAGAGAAAATAAGGATATCTTTGTGCTTAGCTAATTCGTCATAAATGATTTCTTTCATTGTGGCGATTTTTGGAAGGGCGTAAGCTTCTTTGTCAGTAACCAAGCGAAGAGCTTTCGCTGTCGCAGCAATACCTGCAACATTTTCAGTAGTTGAACGAAGGTCACCTTCTTGCCCACCACCAGCTAGCAATGGATTTAATTTTTTACCTTCTTTTTTATAGATAAAACCGACACCACGCACACTGTGGAATTTGTGACCTGAAAAACTTGCAAAATCAACACGCTCTGTCAAATAATCAGCTGCTGGAATTTTACCAATAGCTTGAACAGCATCCACGTGGAATGAAATTCCTGGTTTATCAGCTAGTAATTTTGAGATAGCTTTAATTGGCTGAATAGAGCCGATTTCATTGTTAACAGCCATGATTGACACAAGTGTTGTGTCTGGGCGCAAAAGCTCTGCTAATTTATCAACATAAACAAAACTTTTTTCATCAACTGGCGCATAAGATACTTCAAAACCGTGTTCACCAAGCCATTTTGCAGATTCTTTTACGGCTGGGTGTTCGATATCTGATACGATGATGTGTTTTCCGTAGCGTTCTTTTTCAAATGCGACACCTTTAAGAACCCAGTTATCTCCTTCAGTACCACCAGAAGTGAAAATAATTTCATCACTCTTAACGCCAAGCAAGCCAGCGATTTGCTTGCGACTCGCCTCTAGGATACGACTAGCTTTTGTTCCTAGATTATGCAAACTTGATGGATTTCCATAAATTTTACTTGCCACTTCCTGATAAGTACGTAAAACTTCAGGATAGGGAATAGTTGTGGCAGAGTTATCAAAGTAAATCATTTTTTCTTCCTTCACAAAAAAATCAATACTACCATTATAACACAGTCTCTCATAAGTGTGAAAGCTTTAATCTCAAGTTTTTAAGCCTATTTTTAAGAAAAAGCCCTAAAATATTTCTTAAAAGAGTCCCATCTCTTACTGGACATTTAAAATGAAAAAACTATAATAGAATCATACGCGAAAAAGGAGTTAAAAATGTCTCAACATTATTCTAGACGTCAAAAATCATCAAAAAAAGATAAGGAACAGGCCCCATCAAAGCACATTAAAAAAGGTTTTTCAGCCCTTCAAAAAACAATTGCTCTTATCGGTTCTATCCTCAGTATTATCGTAGCAAGTATCACTATCAATAACGCCTTAAAAGGCTCATCAAGTCAAAAGCCAACTGATAAATCGACAACAACCGTTGTGATTAAAGAAGGTAACAAAGGCAACAACAGTAAAACTGATACTTCTGCATCAACTACATATTCAAGTTCAGCTGCTAACAATAGTGTTTACAATGATGACGCTAATAGCAACAATGCAACTTATGACTCTAGCTCAGATTCTACAACTTATAGTTCAAGTGCTGATACAACACAAGACAACACTCAAACAAGTTCACAAGCAACATCTGATACTACTGCAGGAAGTACTACTAAAACAAATCAATAAAATCAAAGAGGAATGGGACGATAAAATTCCTTATCATCCCACCTCTTTTTTACTAGGTAAAATAAACTCATGACTTATATTGAAACGCTAAATTGGATTCACTCTCACAAAGCTAATGGTCGCCGACCAAGTTTAGAGCGCATGCGCTATCTCCTTAACTTACTTGATAACCCACAAGATAAATTTCCAGCTGTTCATGTTGTGGGAACGAATGGCAAAGGTTCGACAACTAGTTTTCTCCAACATATCTTAACGGCATCAAGTTATAAAACAGGTACCTTCACATCTCCTTTTATTACGCGCTTTAATGAGCGTATCGCTATCGATGGCAAAGAAATTTCTGATAGCAATCTGGTTAAAACAGCACAGGCAATTAAACCTATCGTAGATAGTAATGTTTTTCAAGAAAAAGTTGGTAAGGTAACTGAGTTCGAACTCGTTACAGCCCTTATGTTCTGTTACTTTGCAACTATCAATCCTGTCGACGTTGCCGTTATTGAAGCTGGTATTGGAGGTACTTTTGACTCAACCAATGTCTTTACAGCGAAAGCAGTTATTTGCCCATCAATCAGTATCGACCATCAAGAAACGCTTGGCAAAACTCTCACTGAAATTGCTGGTCATAAAGCTGGTGTTTTAAATCCTCACATTCCTTTTATTTTTGGAGAAATGACACCAGAGGTCCAAAAAGTATTTCATCAAAAAGCTAAAGAGCTTGATTGTCCAACATATGAACTAGATAAAGAATTCTCAATCAGAGAAAATGGTAAAAATTTTGATTTTCATTATCAAGATATGACCATTTCAAACATCACTTTATCAATGTTAGGTCATCATCAACGAACTAATGCCTCATTAGCTGCTATGACTGCTATCATTCTTAAATCGCATTTCAAAAATATTACTAAAACAACTATCAAAAATAGCTTAGAAAACACTGTTTGGACTGGACGGTGTGAGCTAATACGACCAAACCTTATGTTAGATGGTGCACATAACGAAGATTCGGTTGCAAAATTAGTCGATGTGCTAAAAAAAGACTTTTCAAATCGCAACATTCACATCCTCTTTGCAGGCTTAAGGCGTAAGCCTTTGACAAAAATGCTCGAAGAACTATCCGCATTTGACTTAGCAGTGACAAGTTTTAATTTCTATCAAGTACAAGCTTTGTCAGATTATCCTGAAAAATACAAAAAAGTTGCTGATTACAAAGACTGGCTTGCTGACGCCGAAAATAATCCTGAAGATTTCTTTGTTGTCACCGGTTCACTTTATTTCATCTCAGAAGTTCGTAACTTTTTACTCAATCAATAATCCCACCTGATTTTCAGATGGGATTTCTTTTTGTTTAGTTCAAACTTTCAGCAAATTTACGTTTAATGAAGTTAGCTGACTTTTCAAGTTTAGCTTCTTCATCAGCTGGCAAAGTTAATTTAACTTGCTCGATAATACCTTCTCGTCCAACGATAGCTGGGTAGCTGAGGTAAGTATCTAGTGGTTCGTAGTAATTAGAAACTGGTAATTCTTCATGGCTATCTGAAACAACTGCGATTGCCAAACGAATAGCTGCACTAGCAATCCCATAGCTTGTGTATTTTTTACCATAAAAGACCGCATGTCCACCAATCATGGCTTCATGTGCAATTTCCTCAAGCGTCGCTTGGTCTGTAAAGTTAGAAATTGGTTGTCCTTTGACACGAACTTGACTCCAAGCCGTAAATTGTGAATTTCCATGTTCACCAAGATTATAACCATAGACACTACGCGCATCGACACCAAGGCGTTCAGCAACAGCACGTTTCATACGAGCAGTATCTAGCAAAGTACCTGTACCAATAACGCGTTCCTTTGGAAGACCTGAGTAATGTTGATAGAGACTAGTAATGACATCAACTGGATTTGAAATAGCTACAATAATCCCTTTAAACCCAACCTCTTTTAGCTTTTTAGCAACCAAAGGCACTTCTTGTGCTGTAAAAGGTAACTCCGCAAAACGGTCTGCATTTGGATTATCTTGAAGTTTGATATTTCCCAATGCAGAAATAACAACATCTGCATCAGCTAAAGCTTCATAATCATTAATCACAATATTGGCATGTTGATTTAGATTCGCTGCAGCATCACGGAAATCAACCGCATCTGCGGTGACTTTTTTCTCATTGGTATCAATTAAGACATAATCATCAAAAGCCCCTTGAGCAATCAGTCCATGAGCAACAGTTGAGCCAACATGACCCATTCCAATAATTCCAACCTTACGTGACATAAAACAACCTCCTTATAAAGTTACCAATCATTATAGACCTTTACCTCGAAAAATACGAAAAAAACCTAACAAGAAATGTTAGGTTACAGTTACTATTTCAAAAGATCGGCTCTATAATTTCTGTAGTGGGTAACTCCACTGTGGAATTATAGGGCTTTT
>ERZ1035014.251-NODE-251-length-27604-cov-13.160332_pt1 | contig 27604 bp, 26 predicted proteins | sample MGYA00520620_ERZ1035014 | MGnify/ENA primary metagenome ERZ1035014 (study PRJEB33766, sample SAMN09781744) | gut metagenome | biome: gut microbiome | host: Homo sapiens | place: Madagascar | study: EMG produced TPA metagenomics assembly of the PRJNA485056 data...
TCGTTGCAATCGGCTGATTTGCACGTTATAGCCCCCGGAGAAATCCGGGGGCATCAAAGAACACCTCAGAAATTCTTTTGGGGTGCTGTTTGATGCAAAAAGCGGAGGTGTGGAATGAAGAACCTTTCAAAATACGATAACGATCTAGCGGTCCCGACGAAAGAAAAAGTCATCCTTGCTATGGTGAAGATCGTACAGGCAACGCTTCCGGCTTCCGCGTGGGACAGCGCGACAATGCAGCAATCTATTGTTGTTGACGGAATCTCCGCTGATGAAACGAAGCAGCGGATTGAGGCTGCACCTGTTTCATCCATGCAGGACGCATACTACGAAGCCGGTGTCTGGCTTCGCTCACAGGCGGCAAATCTTCTGACATTCACATGCGATAAAATCCCCACTGGCGATATCAATATCTTGGTTAGCATTCAGGAGGCATCTGTATGATTTTCAATACGGTTTATAAGAAATCCGGTGGCGGTATCGAGCTTTCCAGCATTGCGGTAAAGACACCACCGACAGTGACTGAATATAAAGCGGACGAGACCATAGACGTTTCCGGAATGGTACTGGAAGCAACGTATTCCAATGGCGCGACCAGAGAAGTGACAACTGGATTCACATACTCGCCCACGGTCGCTGCGACGGGTGATACCGCGATCACAATCAGCTTTACAGAGTTCGGTGTTACTGCGACCACGACGCAAGCGATTAGCGTCGTTTCAATCAAGGCTGTATTCTCCGAGAACAGCTGGCCCGACATCATTGCCGCTGTGCATAACAAAGAAGTTCCTGACACATGGAACGTCGGCGACAGCTGCAACATGACGATCAACAACACGACCTACGCGATCGACATCATCGGAAAGAACCACGACGATTATGCCGACGGCTCGGGTAAGGCTCCGCTGACGTTCCAGATGCACACGACCTACGCGACGCAGTATAAGATGAACGGCGCAGAGAGCAACAGCTGTGGTTGGGTGAACTGTCTGGTGCGGACGTCCAACGCATTCCCGACACTGAGAAAGGTGATGCCGGCGGAGGTCGTGGCTGCGATGAAAGCCGTGACGAAGAAAACCTCGGCAGGCAGCGCCAGCTCGGCTATCGACACGACGGAGGACACGCTGTTCCTACTGTCGGAGATCGAGGTACAGGGCACACGGACATTCTCCTATCCAGGCGAGGGCACGCAGTACGAGTATTACAAGACGGCGGCCAACCGGAAGAAAAACCGTGCATGGTATTTGCGCTCGCCGAGACTCAACAGCACCACCTGCTTTGACAGAACGGGATGGAGCGGCGAAGCAGACTGGAGCGTCGCGTCCGAGGTGGACGGTATAGCGGCGGCATGGTGTTTCTAATTAACATGTAGCATGTAGGAGGAAATCACATGAGAAACCTTACGAAATACAATGAGGACTTATCGATTCCTCGTAAGAAAGACGTGGAAGAACGCTCCACTGCGACGAACCTTGAGAATGGGGCCGGAGCTGGCGCGCTGAAGCAAGCGGGTGCAACAGCTGCTTCCGGTGCAAACGCGACGGCGTTTGGCTCCGGTACATCTGCATCCGCAGCCAGTGCTCATGCAGAAGGTAACGGAGCAGTTGCATCCGGAAGTGCATCTCACGCGCAGAACAACGGCACGAAAGCTACTGGTGATTATTCTCATGCAGAAGGTTCCTCCACTGAGGCTTCCGGACAAGTTGCACACGCCGAAGGAACTGGCACGATCGCAGCGAACCGCTCTCAGCATGTAGAGGGTGAGTACAACGTTCAGGACCCGTCTGGAAATGAACCTTCCGGCCGTGGTACTTATCAGCATATCGTGGGCAATGGAACTTCCAATTCGAACCGCTCCAATGCTCACACAATGGACTGGAACGGCAACGCATGGTATGCCGGCGACGTCTACGTCGGATCTACCAGCGGCACCGGCATGGACAACGGCTCGAAGAAGCTCGCCACGGAAGACTTTGTTACCACTGATTACCTCAAGAAGACTGGCGATTCTTCCAAGACAACTGCGACTTTTGAACAGGCAGCAGCACGCGAAAATGTTGCTTCTGGCGAAAAGCTTTCTGTCCTTTTTGGGAAAATCGCAAAATGGTTCTCTGATTTGAAGACGGTCGCATTCAGCGGAAAGTCTTCTGACCTTGATAACGACGCAAAATTTCAGACCGAAAATGACCTCAACACGGCTCTCGCAGCGAAGCAGGACAACCTCATCTCGTCCGGCGCATCGGTCGGAGACCTGATTAAGGTAAAATCTGTAGATTCCAGTGGAGTTCCAACTGCATGGGAAGTCGCTGTAGAAGGTGTGGATTATATTAAATCTGCTCCGGTAACAAGTGTAAATGGTAAAACCGGAACTATCACGGTTCACGAAGTCCCCGCTGTCACCACCGCTGATAATGGCAAATTCCTGCGTGTTGTTTCCGGTGCATGGGCGGCTGTAGAGATCGCAAACGCGAATGGAGGTAGCTTCTGATGGCTGAATATTTGACGAACACAACCGACCTGACAAAGGTTGCATCAGCTATCCGGGAGAAAGGCGGCACATCGGATTCGCTTGTATATCCGGACGGCTTTGTGTCAGCGATTCAGGCCATTCAGACCGGTACAGAACTGCAAATCATTGCAACTGTGGCATCTGGTGCAACCGTTACTGCTACAAAAGGAAGCCAGTCTGTGAGCGGCACATCGGTCAATGGAACGTGTACGCTTACCGTACCGGAAGCCGGCACATGGAGCGTCAATGCTACGCTGGGCGGACAAACATCTGATACAAAAACGGTATCCGTCACGGACAGTTACGCGGTGTCACTAACATTCTTCTCTGCGACTATTACTGTTACAGTAGATTCTGGTGCGTCTGTTTCATTACAAAAGGATGGCGCAACAATTCAAACAAAGACCAGCACTGGGACGGTTGTATTCACTGTTACGGAAACCGGTACATATACCATCGTAGCAACAAAGAACGGGCAAACGACAAGCGACTCCGTTAATGTCGTTTCCAGTACCACCTCCTACTCGCTGACGCTCTCTTTCATAAGTTCTACACTTAACGACAATGAGTGGAGCATTATCAAGTCCGTTTCTGATGATGGACAGGGAGCAAACTATTGGAGCATTGGAGACCGAAAGGAAGTAACGATTGATGGAACTGTTGGACATCTTACGCTATCGAATTACACAACCTACGCATTTATCATCGGATTCAATCACAACCAAGAGCTAGAGGGCACAAATCGTATCCATTTTCAACTTGCAAAGACGGCGCTCTCCGGTGGTACGGACATTGCGCTATGCGATAGTGTTTATGGTTACGGCAGTTCGGAAACCGGCTATTTCTATATGAACAGCTATGAAAACACCTCTGGCGGATGGGAAGGATCGCAAATGCGCACAAAAATTTGCGGCACAAGTCTGTCGAGCTATTCCGACACTATCATTGCAGTCATCCCGGCAGCGCTCCGCACGGTGTTGAAATCCGTGACAAAGTACACAAACAATCAAGGCAAAGGCCACTACGAAGCAAGCGCGGTGACAGCAACCACAGATTACTTTTTCCTGTTATCGGAATACGAAGTATTTGGGTCTGACACTTATGCAAACTCCTACGAATCCAGCAAACAGGCGCAGTATTCGTATTATAGCGCCGGAAACAGCAAGGTTAAACACAATCACAGCGCGACAAGTACAGCCGTCTATTGGTGGCTTCGCTCCCCGTGTGTCCAATATGAACGTTTCGTGGCTGTAATCACCAACGGCACAGTTGGCTACAACTACACAGAAAACTCCCTTGGCTTCGCTCCAGGCTTTTGTGTATGAGGGACAAGTGTATGGAGTATATCGTGTATAAGCGATTTCGCGGAGCGGGAATAGATGGGGAATTTAATCTCCGGTACGGAACGGCTGTAACGGAAGACGGAGGATTTCTGATCGCACCGGACGGAAGACGGATATGCGCTGCGACGTCCGAAAACGGATGGGAGCATTTCAGGAAGAATACACCAGAGGGCGCGATGCGACAAGAAATGCTTGAACACCTCTATCGATGGTATGCAAAGCACGGTTGCGGCGAAGATTTTGCGGATGAAAAATGGCCGGGACAGGAAAACGGCTACTGGAAAAACCGGCTGCGTACCGCAAGCACAGAGCAATTAGAGAAAATCTATCAAGAGAAATTTGGAGGGACGCCATGTATGCAGTAAAACAGGACGGCGCATTTGTCGGGTATGCGGATAGTATCGTACTCATCCGACTGCACAGCAACGGCTGCTATGTACCGTGCAAGGAAACAGAAGCTGATGGCTTTTGTGCGAAGATAGCCGTAACCATTAGGGATGAGGAAGGAACTGAGCATCAGGTGCTTTCTGACATGGTGTTTCATCTCGCAGACCATACGTTGAAGGGTGCTGAGCCAGAGGGTAGTTATGAACAAATGGGGGCAGCATTGCCACTCACAGATGCGGAAACCGCCGCTAAGATTCTATTGGGAGAAGAAGAATGACATATACAGAAAGAGCTAGAGCATTACGTCCATATATCGAAAAAGCAGCTATTAGCTTAACTGATGAGGACGCACTACAAGCAGTAGAACTATTCCCACAATGGGTAATAGGACATGCTTATGTAGTAGACGAGCGGTTGCAATATAAGAATGTACTATATCGCGTGGTTCAGGCGCATACCTCACAGGCAGACTGGACTCCCGATATTACACCCGCATTGTTTGTAGTCGTTTCACTAGATGAATGGCCGGAATTCGTGCAACCGACTGGTGCGCATGATGCCTACAAAAAGGGCGACAAGGTGACATTCAATGGAAAGCATTACATTAGCTTGATTGACGCAAATGTATATTCACCAACGGCATATCCGGCTGGTTGGCAGGAACAGGCGTAATTTCGAGAATATGGGAGGAAGCATGGAGCCTCATTATTGCGAATACGCCTACCGCAAAAACGGCGACGTGAGTTTGCATTGCCGGCATCTGACGGAAAAAGGTGAGAGGCACGACTGGTGCGCACATCAATATTTGTGCGCGAGGACAAAAAAGTGGGAAGTTTCCGATGGAGAAGCCCACTGCAAGATTAAAACCTAGCATACAATTAACTGAACCATACAACCGGAAGGAGTCGTGAAAGTATGGAAAAGATCGTTATTACGAAGGAAAAACTCATGCAGATGCCGGACTATGTTTTGCTGCGTGAAAAGATGCAGTTTGTCAAAGAGGCGGCAGATCTGTGCTTCGACCGCGTGGAGCTGAAGATCGACGGTGGACTGGACAGTATGCCGATGCCGCCGCTTTACAAGGAAAACACAGCAATCAAGAGTCGTGTGCTCATGGCGGCATATGCGAAGCTCTACTTGGGGGAGGCATTCGAGTCCGAGAAGAATCCTTGGATTATGTCAACTCCGGATTTCGACCGCTTTGCCGCGAGCCACATCATGAACCAAATTGAGCGCCTGAAGCGCTATGACGGCGAGGTTCGGGATAAGGCATTTGACGTGGTTGCGGATATGCGTGATCTTGAAAAGCGGCTGAATACCGAGATCTACGGTCTCACGCAGGTCATGAACGAGCCAGTTACGCGCATCATCATGGCGCTGCAGCAGCAAACCACGCCAGAGGCCGTCAGCGGCGCTCTGAATGAACTGAAGGACGCACAGAAGGCATTTGCCGACTACATGGAAACTCGCAAGAATCAGCCGGAGGGAGCCTGATATGGCAGTATCGGTAAACTCGGACACTTATCCCTATAGCCGCGTCAGTCCGGGTTTCAACAGGCTTCGCGGCACAGAGGAAATCCCCATCAAAATTTTAAAGTATCTGATGGACCTTCCACTACCGGGGTACATGCCGGTAGATGACAACGACCGCGCCCGCGTGCGGCTGATGAAGTATCTGTGGTACGATGGAGTAAGACCGTTGGCGAATCCACTGCCGACGCCGGCCGAAAAGTTGTCCATGCTGTTTGACGGGGACAACCCCGTGCTTAACACGAAGGAAGAGAAGGAACGGCATCCGAAGGGATATCGCATCTATCCACAGAGAGTCTGGGGACAGAGCGATACAGAGGCGGACACGATACTGAAACTCTACATGGGCCGCACGATTGCAAAAGATAATTTCCATACGGTCCTCGGCCTGCAATTTGAGATTCTTGTGAATGTCAACATGGAGAATACCACGCGGACGGACGCCTATTCCAAAGCATACAACATTGAGCAGTGCATCATTGAGGCCCTGCACGGCGTAAACATTACAGGCATTGGCGTTATTGATTTTGATCGGTATGCTCATGCGGATAATGGCAGTAAGAGCGGCTTCGACTACGGCAACCATGTTCTTCGTTTGCCGCACATGAGCGTGGAATGGTGCGACTCGGAAATGGATTTGCCGGAAGAATAACAAAAAAACAATATTTGTCCCGCGCCGAATTGGCGGCGCGGAAGAGCTAGTGGAGCTGTGAGCGCAGAGATACTGCGTTTGCAGCTCTTTCTATTTTCAAACGAGGAAGTCAGAAAGGCAAGGAAATAAAAATGCAAGACCTTTCTCTTGAAATGGCAAAGGCCATTCGGCGATTTGAACCAATCGAGACCGAAGGCTTGACCCTATATCCAATCTGCGTCAAGGAAATCAACGAATTCACAATGGCAAGGCCAGCCATCGAGTTTATGCAGCAGAGTCTCCCTGTGGCGCTGCTGTCTAAGCCTCTTTTGCAGGCGTACTACCAGATGGAGCTTGACGCGGCAGCAAACGGACAGCCCGGAAGCGGGCTTTTCTACAAGAGCATCCTGTTTCTTCTGCTTGCGCTGCGGGCAGGGGAAGGCTTGACGGCCGAAAAACGGATGGAGCTTGTGGAGCTTGAACCGAATGAGAAAGACCCAATGCGTCTGAAAAGCGTGCTTGTCTTCGCAGGCAGGGAAGTCAAAAGAATCACCCCTATGCAGTTTCAGCGTCTGCGGCCAATTTTGGCAGCTCAGAACGGCATTGATCTGCTATCTGAGAATGCCAACCCTGAGTTGGTGCAGGCGGAACGAGACCTTGCGGAGATGAATGCACCCAAACTGATCTACGACGTGAAAGCACTGAAAGCGACAATCGCGACGGTCTCCGGCGCAGACGAGTCGGAAATGGAAAACTGGCCGATCTTGAAGTTGATGTGCAGACGTGATGCAGTGCAGCGGCTCGTTGGGTATATCACATGCAGTTTTGCAGAGTCGCAGGGCGGGAAATGGAAGCATGGAAACCCGTACCCGAGTCCTCTGTATGACCGTGAGATCGACTACTGCGGCGGATTGATTGATATGTCAACGTTCGCTGGAGGAGCTGGTATGCGGGCTGTCCAGAATGCAGGAAACAAGACCACATAACACACAAACATCTTTTTGAAACACACAAAGGAGTGACAAAAGAATGATTCGTTTTACTGACTCCCGCCTTTACGCGAAGGGCATCGGCGAAGCAATCTGTACGGACAAGACTACCGGCCAGATTCTTTACTTCTCCAACAAGTTCCAGACCGGTAACGTGACGCCGAGCGTCACCATCGGCGAAATCCGCGCTGGCCTCGGCAACGCTATCGCAACCACGCTTCCTTCCGACGCTTCTGTCAACGTCGAGTTCACTGCTGCCGACTTCAACCTCTGGGCGAAGGCAGCGCAGATGGGCGCAATGCTGCAGCACAACGCGCCGGTCATGGTGTGCCAGACTATCACGGCTACAACCGCCTCGCTGTCCATCGATCTCAAGGAAGGCACGCCGGTCGCGCAGAAGGGCTTCTCCAAGATCTTCTGCTATGTCCAGGAAGTCGGTGCTGCATCCCCGGTCGCAACCGGCGGTGTTGCCTATGACATCAACCCGACTGACGGCGCAGTCTCCGGTTTCACCGCGACTACGGGTAAGACTTACAAGGTCTTCTACTTCGTCAACAAGGCCACTGCGCAGATTGCCACCATCACCACGGCTATGGACCCGAAGGTCGTTCACTTCATCGCGACTGTGGCGGTCTTCTCCACGTCTGCTGGTTCCTCTCAGAACGAGGGCACTCGCGTTGGCACGCTGTACATCATCATCCCGTCCCTGAAGTTTGGCGCAAACGGCGGCATTACCGGCGACCAGACCAACAACGACACCACGTCTCTGTCTGGTCAGGCTATCGCTTATGACCCGGACGTCATCACCGATGGCTGCGACGAATGCACCGGCGCGGGCAGTGACCTTGCGTACTACATCTACCAGCCGTGCGCTTCTGGTGAGGAAGAGATCGAGGGCGTTGTTGCCAGCATCGGCGGCATTTCCCTCAAGGCGTCCAGCACCTATCAGATGCAGCCCCGTATCGCCATGAAGAATGGTGAGCTGGTCAAGGGCGACGCGAACACCTTCACCTACTCTGCGACTGGCGCTCCCGAGGGCACGACCGTTGGTGCAAACACTGGCCTGATTACCGCCGGTGCTACTGCCGGTGACTTCACGGTTGAGGTCAGCTATACCGCAGGCGAGTCCACGTTCAAGGACACCTGCGAGGTCGAGGTCACTTCGACCTAAACAACCTGCTACTCGGAGGGGAGAAATCCCCTCCGGGAAATGCGCAAACCGATCAATATTCAGTGCAAGCGAGATGTTGGTAGGCTTGCGCATTTTTCGCATTCAGGAGGCAGATATGTCGATTGAAGATTTCGTGATTAAATTCAATGCCGCGCTAGATCAGTCCATTCACAGAGCGATGGAAGGTCCTGTGACGGACAGCGTGAAAGCGGCCATTGTTGAAGCCGTTCAGACAGAAGTCTACGACGCCTATGAACGCGGAGATTATCTTCCATACATACGCCGAGACGAGGTAGGGAAGACTGGGGGCCTTCAGGACTGGAACGTTATGGAGTCGAAGTATGACCCGTCGACCATGACGTTGGAAGTTCAGGACATGAGCCGTGACGACGATACCGGACGTTTGATTGCGCCGGTCGTAGAAAGCGGCAAGGGATATCAGTGGAAAAAATCGACGATTTATAAGACGAAGCAGCCTCGCCCGTTCCACAAAGAGGCGCAGAGCATGGTAATGCGTGAGGGCATGTTCTCTGACGCTCTCCGGTATCAGCTCAAAAGAGACGGATTCGACCCTAAGTTATAGGAGGAAGATTGAATGGCAGATTTTGAAAAGGTTCAACTTCAGGTAGAGGTTATCCGCACGCAGCTCGATTCGCTAGTGAAGGACGTAAATGGCCTGAAGGATCAAAAACTGAAACTCACTGTTGATTCCTCCGGACTGGAAGCAATCAATCGATTCAATACCTCTGTGCAGGCTATTACGCAGAACATCGATGGCCTGAGCGGAAAGTTTACAAAGGTTTGGGCTGGTGCAGCGGACGGCGCACCGACCAGAACGATTGAAACCGTCAACGAGGGCCTTGGCCGCACAACTGAAATCATTCGTACTCTGGACGAAGAAACGCAGCAATACACGACGGTTCAAACGAAGGCAACTACCAACTACGATGCGATGACAAAAGCGGCACAAAAGGCCGCTGAACAAAATCAAAAAGCAGCAGGTCAGGCGAGAGCGTACCTGCTCACAGAAGAACAGGCAGCGCAGAAGGCGGCATCGGTCTATAATCCAACGCCGATGCAGCAGCAAATAGAGGCGCTGACCGGTGTTAGCAACGCTACCAAGAGCGCAGCAGAAAGCGCAAAGGTCTTTGAGCAGGCATGGGCTGATGCGTCTGGAAAGTCTACCGCTGCCGCCCAACAGCAGGCGCAAGATGCCGAAAACGCAGCTTCCAAGGTCGATACGCTCCGAAAAGGATTCGCCGACCTCGGCTTGCAGATGAAATCCGCAGCGGAGAAATACCCTGCGGGCACTTTTGATACCATTCAATCAGATGCGAAACAGGCAAGCGCTGCACTTGAAACACTGTATAACAGTTGGAAGAGCGGAACCATCAGCGATAAAGAGTTCGTCGACGGCGTAAAGGACGCTTCCGGTTCGCTGAAAAACCTTCGTGCGAACTACGCGCAAACCCGTAACGAGACGGATAAGCTCACAAACTCCACCAATGTCCTTGGTGACACGTTCAGCCACATTGTCGGCAAAATCACCGTCTGGCAGGTCGTAAATACGGCTGTTGCAAAGGTAAAGCGGTCGTTTACTGAAGCTATCGATACGATGAAACAGGTCGATACGGAAATGACGGCTATCCAGAAGGTTACTGGCAACACCGCCGCCGAAATGGAGAAACTGGGCAATACAGCGTATGAAGCTGCATCCAAATACGGCGTTGCTGTCACCGACTATTTGGAATCCGTCGGAACGTTCGCAAAGGCTGGCTATAAGGATATGTCGGAAGACATGGCGGAGCTGGCAACGAAAACGCAGCTTGTTGGCGATGTGACTTCCAGTATTGCGAACCAATTCATCCTTTCCGCTGATGCTGCTTTCAAATTTGAAGGCAATGTTACTGCACTCAATACCGTTCTCGACAAAGCCAACGAGATTGAAAACAACTATGCCACTTCCATTCAGAAGATGGCAGAAGGCTTCCCGATTGTTGCGAACGTTGCATCAATGGCGAATATGTCCATTGACCAACTAATGGCAATGCTCGGAACCATTACCGCTGTCACGCAGGAGAGCGGCACAAAAGCTGCGACGGCGGCGCGTGCGCTCATCCTGAATATCATAGGCGATACCGAAACTGAACTAGAAGACGGCATTACATGGACGAAAGAGGAAATTGAGAGTCTGAATCAAGTCCTTTGGACGTACTCGGAAGACGCCATGAAAGCGGCGCAGGCAACAGGCAGCATTGTAAACCCGATGGAAGCTGTTGCGGGTCTTGCAAAGGCATACAAAGAGGGCGTTCTGACGCAGGCCGAACTCGCCCAAATTGAGTCCGATCTTGGCGGCAAACTCCGCACCAATCAGCTCGACGCGCTTATCAAGAACTATGATATGTACGCCGCGATGCTGGACAAGGTTGCGGACTCTGCCGGCAGCGCCGACAAAGAAGTCAGCATTATGCTGAATTCTTGGGAAAGTAAGACCAATATTCTCAAGAACAAGTGGACGGAATTCATCAGCCACATGACGGACACCGACTTGATAAAAGGTGCCCTTGACGGACTGATTAAACTCGTCGAGGCGCTTGACAGCGGGTTCGGAAAGTTTATGGCTACGGTAGCCGGCGTGGCAGTATCGATAACAGCCCTCTACAAAGCTATAATTGCTTTCCAAAAAGCCGGCGTGGCACTTGATGGGCTGCTTGCAACCCTGAACAGTTTGAAAACCTCTGGGAAGTTTGCTTCAGGAGCCCTCACACTTTTTAGCGGCCCAACACTTGGAACGATTGTAGCTATTGGTGTAGCTATTGGCGTCGTTGTTGCGGGAATAAAGGCGCTCAATGATTATGCAGAGTCGCAGAAATACGAGAATCTAATTGAGTCATTCCATGATTTATCGGAACAGGTAAAAGAAACATCTGCCAATTTGGCGGAAGCAAAGGAAAAACTCGATGAGCTCAACCAGACTCCTTACGCAGAACGAGGGGAGGAATGGCGGAAGGAAAAAGAAGAGCTTCAGCAAACGATAGATGCGTATGAATATCTTATTGAACTCCGGAAAAATGAGGCGAATAGAACAGCTGAAAAGGCATTTTCTGCGGACGTTACAACAGCCATCTCTTATGCAGGAGATATTTCCAAAAATGAGAAGGGCGAAAGCCGCATAAATCTGTCTAGTGGTGGCACAAATGTCCGTTCGATCAAACTGACGCAAGAGCAGCTTAAAGCGCTCACAACTGAATATAACAATGTCGAAGAGGCCGTTCGCGCCAACATTTCTGCATTTGATGATTATATCAACGAGACATCGAAGAAGAAAATAGCTGAACTTATTGAATCCGGCAACACAGCAAAAGCATATGAGGAAATGGAAAAGGCGCTTCGTCAGATTGGAATAACCTTCGACGAAGTGACTGTCAGCGCGGACAAGTTCGCCGAGTCTCAGGCGACCGGCATGGACCAGGTCGCACAGTACATTTCCCAAGCGAAATCGTCTGGTACTCAGATGAGCCAGACCATGAAAGAACAATATCAGGCTTTCATTGATGCAGACGACGGTAGATACAAATATCTCAAGGGGATAAAAGACCTGACTGTTGAACAGCAGCACTACGTCGATTCGTTTGAATCAATGGTTGCAGCTTTCGTGTCTCTCAAAGAATATGATAATCCTGCGGAGATTGTCGTCACTATCGGTAATGCCTTGGGAGTCTCCGCAGCAGAAGCACTGAGGTTTGCACAACACATCGGGCTGGTAAACCCGAATATCCGTGAGATGAGCAATGAAGTGGAGACCGCCACAGACGGCACGCTCAAGCTCAAAACAGCGGAGACCGGTGCTGCGGACGGCGCGGACAAACTTGCAGATTCTTTCGAAGAAGTTGAGGTCGCTACCTACAACGAAAACACCGCTGCCGCAAAGCTAACGAAGTCTCTGTTCGACGCGAACGGGAAATTGACCGAGCACGCGAAAAAGGCTCTCACGACTAATACAGCCCTCGCAGATCTTGCAAAAAAGGAACTCGAACTGCAAAATGCGGCTGCAACTGCGAACTATAATAACCTGATTGCCCAGATTCAGGCGGTCGGTTCTTCTGCAATCATTACGTCTCAGCAGCTTCAACAGATGATCGGCTTGATTCCGGGACTGACCACAAATACATGGTCGGCTGAGAATCAGGAGTTCAATATGCGCCGCCTGTTCAACCAGCAGACGGGGAAGAACTGGAAGAAGGACGCAGAGGACTATGCGCAATGGTCTTCTCAATACCTGCTGAACAAGTCTTCCGAGTATTACAAAAAGCAGCAGGAAGAATACAAGAAGCAGATGGAGGAGCTTTCAAAGTACACTTCCGACTATACCGGGACTTCGACCGGTGGTGGCGGAGGCAGCTCTTCCGATGCGAACCTTGAATCGCACAAACAGAAAGTCGAACTTCTGAAATCTGAGCTGACTCTGCTGGAAAAGCAGAACGCCAGCGAAGACACACAGAAGGATAAAATGCGGCAGATCCAGCAGGCGCTCCATGCGCAGGCGCAGTATCTGCGGTCCATCGGCGGCAGTCAGGCGGACATCAACGCGCTTTCCGCTGAATGGTGGGAATGGCAAGAGAAAATCAATGGCACGCTTAAAAGTACAGATGACCTCTTAAGCGAGCTGCAGGACGTTATGTCCGACAAACTCTCCGACATCTCTGACCAGCGGCAAAATGAACTGGACGCCATCGACGCGCAAATCGATGCACTCAAACAGCAGAAGGACACCCGCGACGAGCAGCTTGACCTCGAAGAAAAAATCCTCGCTGTCCAGCAGGCACAGGCCAAGCTTGTCAATGCGCAGAATGAACGCACCATCCGGCAGTACAACGCTCGCACCGGTCAGTGGGAGTGGGTGGCGGACCAGAAGGAAGTCGATGACGCGCAGGAAGCGTTGGATGATGCCAAGAAAGATCTCGAAGACTTCAAGGCAAACATGGCATACGAAGCCGCGCTGGCCGAGCTGGAATCCAAAAAGGACGCGATAAATGCGCAGTACGATGCGCTCGAAAAGAGCTACAACAACTTCCTGAAATCTCTGAAAGAGAAGACACGCGGAATCGGCGAGATCTTGCAGGATATCTGGAAGAACGCCACGCCGGAGCTTAAAAAGATCATTCAGGAAAACGCAGAGCTTTTCAAGCAGTTCGGCTTTGACGTTTCGGAGCTTTCCGATGCGGTCAAGGAGACGGCCAAGAAACTGTACGGCCTTTCTTCCAACGGAAGTAAGTATGAAATCGGTAGTGACAAGGGCATTGACTTCGTAAATAACGCACCTGCAGGGTCTACCATGACCGGCGGCGATGGTTCTACATGGACAAAGAATGCCGATGGGACGGTCACTATTGTAGACAAGGACGGTGTTTCTTACACGGTCAATCCCAACCAAACCACCGGTGACACCACGAGCGACACCACAAGCGGCGGACAGCGGTATTCCGGTGTCGTTTACGGAGAACCTGACGATGGGCAGGGAGAACGCTATAAGATCTCCAGTGCAAGCGGCCTTGACTTCCTGAATAATAAACCGGCCGGTTCGTCAATGACTGGCGGTGATAAGTCTTACTGGGTCAAAAACGCAGATGGTACGACTTCCATTACGGACCGGTACGGTCGTCACTACACGGTTTATGACCAAGGCGGCATCCTACACGGCATGGGCGGCATCAAGGCAACCATGCAGGATGAAGGAGTCACGCCGCCTGATGTGACAGAACTGCTCAAGAAACGGCTCCTGTCGCCTGTCAGAGACGCGAACTTTGACCGCAACATGGACGCACTGCGGAGCTGCCTGAGTACAAAACACGAGGCTGAAACGGTCTCCACGGCTTCCTACGACAACCATAGCATCGGCACTCAGCACAACGGAAACACGTACCAGTTCGGCAGCGTGACAATCAGCGAACAGCAGGCGAATAACATGAGCGTCAAGCGCTTTGCAGATCTCGCGCTCGGGCTTGGGAACTTCAGCTAATACGAAACGGAGGACACAGAACATGCTTTATCAGCCGACCAACGTATATCCCAGCATGACCGGCGCACTCGGAAACGGTGTGGTCGATGCCAACGGGAATCTCACTGTTAGCTGGCAAGTCAACGGCAATTCGCCGTTGACTGCATTCCAGATCGTGATATACGACAACAATCCGACTTCGACGCAGCGGTTTTCAACCGGAAAGATAACAGATGGTTGTCCGTTCTACGGCGTGGACTATGCGGGGAACGTGCAATACTTCAGCTATGTGATTCCCGCTGGGCAGCTGTTGAGCGCCGGCATCACGAACGGGAATGATTATAAGCTTATCATTACGCAATGGTGGTCTGACAGCAACTCAGTTTCGCAGTCCAGCGCAAGCGCGTTTATTACGCGCACTGCGCCGACGCTCACGATCTCCGCACTTCCGAACCCAGTACCATATCGGATGTTCACGTTCTACGCTGTTTACACGCAGGCAGAAGGGGACGTTCTGAACTGGGTCCGTTGGGAAGTTGCACTGAAGAATTCGACGTCATACGACGTCTTGAAAGATACCGGAAAACTCTATGGGGTCTCGCAGCTTCAGTTTTCTTACGATGGATTCTTCACTGGAAGCGCATATGCTGTCAGATGTTCTGTGCAAACGGAAAATGGCGTTGAGGCCACTACAGGATGGATTGAGTTTGCTGTTGAATATCAATCTGAGCTGCTGAATGGAACGCTTGCCGCTTGCCAAAGCGGCAAGGGGAGCGGCGTTAAATTGACGTTCCCGTCCGTTACCAATATTCCGGGTGAGGCAGATGGAACATACACTATTTCGGGCAGCTATCTACGGCTTCCAGAAGGAAGCAGTGTGAAGTGGGACGAACAAAATGGCGAGCAGATGAAGCTTGAAGCCCCATTCGACACGGCGTGGCGTGGACTTGGCAATGCTAACGGGATGACCCTTCAGGAAAACGGGGTAGCACAGCGGTTCTCCTTTGAGCAGATATTGAACCACCGGCTGACATATGGCTGCTATGGAGCCAAGTTCGTTGCAACAAGCGGCCGTATTTACTACAGCGAAGACGGAACAACTTGGACAGAAGCGAACCCACCGCAGAACAACGGCCAAGATCTCCTCGGGTGGGGCGAAGTTGCTTATGGGGGCGGAAAATATGTCGCGATTAAAGCTGGATATTCTGCGACGTCGGAAGACGGAATCACGTGGACAGCACACAGACTGACCCTTACAGGAGAACTCGAACAGCTCTGCTTTGGCAATAATGTTTTTGCTGCAATCGACGGAAGCAATAAAATTGCCGTATCCAGTGATGGCGTGACGTGGGAAGAGGTCACAGTCGGTATTGACAGTGGCGCTGGTATAAATAGCCTCACCTTTGGTGACGGGAAGTTTATGCTTGCCACTTACAATTCGAACACTTCACAGAATGAAGTAACAAGCATTTTTACGTCAGAAGACGGGAAAACGTGGACGAAAATACACAGTTTTGAAGAGAGATTTCAATCAAATGCGCTATGCTACGGAAACGGAATATACCTGATGGTTTCCATATATCCGAACACTGAATTTTTTGTGTCCACGAACGGAACTGATTGGAGCAACGTCAAGCCGCAGGACTTCTTTCCGAGCATAGGAGAGCACTTTTATGTGTCTAGTTACTCCGTCTGCTACGGCGGAGATCGCTTCGTAGTTTTGTATGGAAATGGCTCACAACAAAATTATGCGTTCTACAGCTACGACGCAAAGAACTGGATGGCAGCAAAACTGGACACCGGATACTCCAACGAAGTGTTCGATTCCGTTTTTTATGGGAATGGGAAGTTCTTCATTTCATCTGACACCGGCATCGTCAAAACTGCCGTCAGCGTCAATAAGCCAATGAGCGACAACCTCGGTATTGAGGTAAGCGCACCAGAACTGAGTCCAAGACTTTACGGCGAGCTACCTAGTGCCGGGGAGTGGCGGTCTGTCACCTATGGAAACGGAAAATATGTGGCGCTGCAGTATAACTCAGACTCTGCGGCTTACTCGACTGACGGGAAAACGTGGACTGCAGCTACACTGCCTGTATCTTCGGCATGGGGTTTCGTGATCTATGCGAACCAGACTTTCTACGCCTTCTCCTATGCGGGTGATATTGCCGTCAGCAGCGACGGAGCAACGTGGACGGCGAAGACGAAGATTGGGGCGATTACCGATGTATCGTTCGTTGACGGTAAGATTTTTGTGTCCAACCTGAACGCGTGGACAGTTGACGTTTCTTCGAACCTGGAGAACTGGAGCACTGTATTCAGCGGGGACTATACAGCGCCAGTGCTTGGGAATGGAATCTATGTTTCTATTCCACAACATGGAGACGGCGCAGTTGTGTATTCGTATGATGGAGAGTCGTGGGGACATTCTGCAACTCAGAATATGATCCACGCCAGCGATATAGCATTCGGCGGAACGCTTTTCGTCGCAGTTGGCTATAGCTCGGACGTCATGGTCAGCTCTGACGGCTTGAACTGGACGGTTTATAAGAATGTCTTGGGGCGAAGCAGCGAATCTTATGGGGCGCATGTCTTTTATAGTGGCGCACAGTTCATTTGCTGCACAGGGGAGCACCACATTTTCACCTCCACAGATGGTGAGACTTGGAATGCAATACCGCTTGGAAATGCTTGCTGGGCCGGATGCTATGGTAATGGAAATCTGCTTTTAATGCCATATGGCGCAGCAAACGTGTATGGAACTGACTCAACGTCGGCTTCGATGCAAATCCATGCGCATGACGGCGTAATAGCGACATTAAGCCTCCCCAGTACGCAGACTCTCAGCGTTTTGCATCTCAACAAAGAAAAGAAAATTGTCGTTTCGACAGATGCGGATGAGCTGACGTGGGAACAGCACGAATCTAGTGTGCAGTTCGCCAGTAGCAAAGTCTTATATGGCAACGGTCTGTATGTTGCCTTTTCGTACAATCAAAGTGCTTACAGCGATGATGGAGTTAACTGGAACTCGGGCGGCTATGGCAGCTTTACGCCTTATGAACCGGCATGTTTTGGTGGTGGAAAATTTGTTGCGCTGTCCTATGTGTCCCCATTTGGAACGCACTCTTTTGTTTCCACCGACGGGAAAGCGTGGAAAGATAGCGAGGCCGTTGCGAATGCACAGCCGATTGACTTGTCCTTTGCGAAGAACCAATTCGTTGGACTTTTCGGAATGAATGACGGCGGCATCGTCGTTGCAGTTTCAGAAACCGGGGAAGGTTGGGAGATTGTATCAACAATGCCTGCGGCTGACAATGGTTGGCGAAAGATTGTGTATGGCAATGGTGTATATGTTGTGATTGCGCCACAGGCCACTGCACCAAACGGCGGAGCAATCGCTTATTCAAAAGATTTAATGAATTGGACAGTCGTTTCAGTTGTTGAACTGACGCCACACTATACCGTCAGTTCACCGGTCTTATTTCTATATGATATTTGTTTTTCCGGTGATCGATTTGTAATCGTCGGCGACAACAACACACGGATAACGTTGTGCAGCTATGACGGAATCACATGGGACGTTTACAGCAATGAGCACTCTGGGCCAAACATCATATTCGCACAAGGTTGGTTCCTGTCGGTTTACGCTGGAAGCGCGGGCAAGAGTAAAGACGGAATCAACTGGACTGCGTGTGATAGCCCAATCCCGGAATCTTCGTCAGTCGACCCAACGATGGTGAAACTGGCGTTCGGCGGAAGCTTTGTTTGGGTGGATAACACCAATGCATATACGTCTTCCGGCTTCGTGAGTAAAACAGAAATTCCTCTCGATTTCTCATTTGATTCACTCACTTCTCTGCAGATGGAGGGCTCGCAGACGTGTGACTATGTATTGGTAAGTCAAAACGAGCTGACCAGCACAGTGCGGAATAACATCTTGGCAGAACCGAGATACCACCCGACGGACGTTTCGGGGCAGTTCTTCGCAGACTTTGACACAGATCTGAATGGCGGAGGATTTGGAAACACCGGGTTTACCAAATTTGCGATTTATCGCTATCTGGCCGGAAGCCCGACCCTTACGCATGTCTTTGACACAAGTCCGGAGGACGGCAACGTCGTGATTGACTGTGGAAGCAAAAACGCAGAAGCATACACGTACTATGCGTTCGGAATTACGGATACAGCGTCCTCGGCTGCCCTTATCAGCAATCAAATCACAACCTGCATTTGGAACTGGTCCGTGCTGTCATGCACCCAGGATGAAAACGGAGTGTTCCATCCGCAAAAGATTTTCTTCTTCGGAAAGAACCTGTCAAGCGGAGATGTGAGCAACAACAACACGCCTCAGATTCTGCAGAACTTCACACAGTACCCGACGGTTCAGACTGCGCCGTTCAACTACAAGAGCGGAACGCTGACGAGTTTGATTGGAACAATTTCCGACGGAAAATATTCCGACACTGTAAACCTGCGGGATAAAATCTTGTCACTGTCAACGACGAGGAACACGTTGTTCCTGAAGAGCCGGAAGGGTGATCTGCTGAGAATCCGGATAAGTGCTGCTATTGAGGTCAGCACAATGGACAATTCTCCGACGCAAGCACAAACCGCCAAGATATCTTGGGTCGAAGTCGGAAGTACGGATGACGCGAGAATCGTCATCACAAAATCTGACGGAGCATGGCCGTACTGATGGAGGTGAAATAAAATGGGCATTAAGATCGTAGAAACAACTGCCAACTCCATCAGTGCGGAATACTACGAAAGCATTTCGGACGGATCATCGTCAGATGCTGCATACCTGCAATGGGTGCTGAATGCAGACGGGGAATCGACCAGAAGTCAAAGGACTTCTGACCAGTCGAATAATTATGCCGTCACGTTTACCGGACTGACAGCGAATACGAGTTATTATCTGACTGGCACGCTCTATGATGCAAATGGTGGGAAAATCGAAGGAAACGGAACTCCTGTTACCACATTGCAGGGGGACAAAACCGTCACGATTTATGCCAACGACGGGACCGGACAATCCGTAAGCAATACGTTCCCGTTTGGCACCACCATCACCATCCCGGATTGTCCGTTCTCCGCTCCGTCCGGAAAAACCTTCGCCGGATATGCTGGCACAGCCAGTGCAACCTCAGCCCAATGGCAGCCGGGGCAGACAACAACGGTATATGTAGACCGCGTATTCTACTGCGTCTGGCAGGAGATCACTGTACCGACGCACACGATTTCCTACAACGCAAACGGGGGATATGGCGCACCTTCTTCGCAAACCGTGCGAGAAGACACAAACGTTCAAATCTCAACAACGATTCCGAGCCGGCCGGGCTATACCTTCGCAAATTGGGTCGCCGTAGGTCTTACCAGCGGATACACAATGTCTGTTAGCCCAGGACAGACGTTAGGCACCACGCCGGAAGATATTGAGCTGACGGCCGAGTGGTATCAGTATTCGGTCGACGTGATAGCGGGGGACTACATTGCAAACGTATCCAGGCAGTATCAGGGCATCCCGTTTATCGATTACAACGGGAACACCCAAACATCTTGCTGGGTAGACTGCACGCTGAGTTCACAGTCTGGCTATCAGGTAACGTTTGATGGATGGTACAACGCCTCTGACGCGAAGGTGTCCTCCGCTCAAAGGTACACGGTTTCCGGTATTAGCTCGAATTTGGCGTTGACAGCCAAAGCAACTGCCACTGTACTTGCCACCTATACCGTTACATATGCACCCGGAGCGAACGGTGTCGGCAGCACGCAGACGCAGACAAAAACGGAGGGGGCGGCTATCACGCTTCGTGGGGTTACATTCACGCGTGATGGCTATGTACAGACCGGGTGGAGCCTGACTGACGGCGGAGAAAAAGCCTATAGTCTTGGAGCCCAATACACGCAGGATGCCAGTGTGACGCTCTATCCGTATTGGCAGAAGGAAGCCGCAGACATAACGACGATTGACAATCTTCCGTCTGGCACCATCGTCAAAGACACGATAGATGGCACTGAGTTTGAGTTCATCGTGGTCAACCAAGGCATCCCTCAGCAAAGCGGCCTATACGACAGCAGTTGCAACGGAACGTGGCTGATGCTGAAACAGCTCTACAATCAACAGGTCTGGAATGGAAGCGGCAGTACGAGTATCTATTCCGGAAGCCAGATTGCCGCCTACCTGAACAGTGACTTCTACAATCTTCTCAGCTCGAACCTTCGGAATGCTCTGAAAACAGCGAAGATCCCGTATGCAAGCGGCACGTCTGTTTCGGCGGGGACAAGCGGAGTTGAATCAAAGGTCTTCCTGCTCTCTGCGCTGGAACTTGGCTTGCAGAACGGACTCAGTGAGAACTTTGGAGAGAATAGCTGGGCAGACATTATCCTTGCTTGTCAGACAAAAACGGTTCCTGACACATGGAACGTCGGCGACAGCTGCAACATGACGATCAACAACAAGACCTACGCGATTGACATCATCGGCAAGAATCACGATGACTACGCCGACGGCTCGGGCAAGGCTCCGCTGACATTCCAGATGCACACGACCTACGCGACGCAGTATAAGATGAACGGCGCAGAGCGCAATGACTGCGGTTGGGTGAACTGTCTGGTGCGGACGTCCAACGCGTTCCCGACACTGAGAAAGGTAATGCCGGCAGAGGTTGTGGCTGCGATGAAATCCGTGACGAAGAAGACATCGGCAGGCAACGCCAGTTCGGCCATCGACACGACGGAGGACACGCTGTTCCTGTTGTCGGAGATCGAGGTGCAGGGCACACGGACATTCTCCTATGCGGGCGAGGGCACGCAGTACGAGTATTACAAGACGGCGTCCAACCGGAAGAAAAACCGTGCATGGTATTTGCGCTCGCCGAGACTCAACAGCACCACCTGCTTTGACAGAACTGGATGGAGCGGCGAAGCGGACTGGAGCGTCGCGTCCGAGGTGGACGGCATCGCGGCGGCATGGTGCTTCTAGGAGGTGGTGATACCATATGTGTGCAAAAGCAATCGACGGCGCAAAGCTTGAATACTTCGAACAAAACAGCAGCAAAGAAGCGCTCATTGCCTATCTGAACGGGACGGCGACAGAGTGGTGGACACGAACACAACCCGATACCGGGGCATCTACAGTCTGGTATCAGGATACGACTGGCAGCGGCGGATGGGCTGCACAGACCGCATCCAAGGGCATCCGGCCTGCGCTCGTCGTTAAATCGGATACGAAGGTTGTAAAAAACGCTGATGGAAGCTACTCGATAGCCACAACGTATGTCATAACCTACCTCCCCGGAATGAACGGCACGGGAACGGCGCAATCTGTGACCAAAAACCAAGGCGAACCGCTTACACTTGCCGGAGCTATCTTTGGCCGTGAGGGCTACACTCAAGTCGGTTGGGCTACAACGGACGGCGGAGAGAAAGCGTATGACCTTGGTGGCACATACACGACAGACGCAGTTGCCACGTTTTATCCGGTTTGGCAAAAGAACGCGCCGCAGCCGCCTACGCCTGATCCGACACCCGGATACGTTTATGCCGGTGAGCACGCGGAACGAGTCAGGGATTATCTTGCGCAGCTGCGCACGCCATTTACAAAGCTCTGTCGGATTCGTTTCCTGCAACCGGATGGAAGCACAGCTTTTGCGCTCGATAATAATCCACTCGGGCGGAGAAACGGAACGTTCATTCAAGAGGGAAGCATCACCTGTAATCTGCAAAACGGCCAGAGAAGGACAGCGAGCATAACGCTTTCGAACGTAGACGCCGAGTATGACTATAATGTCAACAATATCTGGTTCGGTCAGCAGGTGGCAATCGATGAAGGACTCATACTCTCGGATGGTTCGGAATACTACATCCAGCAGGGTGTCTTCTACATCCAAGAGCCGCAGGAGACAATGAACCCAAATCTTCGAACCATGACGTACCCGCTTGTAGACAAGTGGGCATACCTTGATGGAAGCCTGTTTGGGCGGCTTGAAGCGACGTATGAGGTCCTGGTAGGGACAAACATTTTCGAGCCCGTGGCGGCGCTCCTGAAACTCGACAAGGGCAATGGATATCCAATCGACCGTGTAACGCCAGTATTCACGAGCTACTATAACGGTAAGACACAGGCGCTTCCGGATGGCACGACAGCTGCGTTGACAGACTCGCCATACACGCTGCGTGTAGACAGCGACGACGGAACGATCGCGGATGTTGCACTCGGCATGGCGGAGATGGTAAACGCATGGGTAGGGTACGACCAAACGGGAACATTCAGAATGGAACCGTCGCAGGATGACATCGTTGATACGGACAAGCCGATTCTCTGGCAGTTCTCAATGGATGAGACACAGCTTCTTGGTGCGACTTACACGGTCAAAAACACGGAGGTTTTCAATGACTATATCGTCCTTGGCGAGCAGACTGATAACTATCCGCAGGCGTCCGGAAGAGCGCAGAATCTTGACCCGAGCAGCGATACAAACATCAACCTCATAGGTAGAAAAACCTATCGGGAAACGGCGTCCGGATACTATACCACGACGCAGTGCAGAGATCTCGCTGAGTGGAAACTGAAAAGAACGACAGTTCTGCAGAAAGCAGTATCAATTCAGTGCATACAGATGATGCATATATTTGAAAACAGTCTTGTTGAAATCGTTAGGACGGACAAACCGTCTTCACCGGTAGAACGGCATCTGATTCAAGGATTCACGCGTCCACTTACCAGCAACGGGACAATGACAATCAACGCCGTATCGGTTGCCGACTTCCCGATTGCGACGATCACGAGCTGGCCGAAGTGAGGAAGGGGGTGCTGAAATGGCTGAAAATAAGGCTGCGCAATACATCCTCAAGCTTAAATCCGGAGAGACTTTCGATGTTATTGAGGAAACGAATTTGTACTGGATCTGCAAAGGGACCCAGTTCAAGAAGACAAGCAGGCAGATTGAACGTGTGACGAGGCGGAAAGCCAGAAAGGGTGCGAATGATGACTGAAATCTCTTACGTTTTCAGCAACCATGGGACAAAACCGTGCAGATCATTCACCGACACAGCATACGGAATCAGCGCTTGCATTCATTTCTTCTGCGGCAAGTGGATTCCACCTCCCGCTGCGAAATAAAAACCCATAGTGTCCTGCGCTGAAAGAGCGGCGCAGAAGGGCCGAAGAGGGCCGCGAGCGAAGCAAAAGAGGGCTGCGTTCGCGGCTCTCTTTTGCTTCGTCAATATCGAATGATTGGAGAAAAGCAATGGAAACTTTCAAAGATATCGTGACCATCTTTGGTGGGATTACTACGATTGGCGCTGTACTGGTGGTTCTGGTTAAGCCAATCCGTGAGTGGGTCATTGGGGATAGTGCGATCAAGGCCGGAATGAAGTGTCAACTTCGTTCTGACATGCTGCACACCTATTACAAGAATAAGGACACACAAAAGATCCGCCAGTACGAAGCCGAAAATTTCGAATATTCGTACAAGGCATACAAGGCACTCAAGGGCAATTCTTTCATCGAAAAAATCAAGAAGGAAGTGGACGAATGGGAAGTGGTGTCTTAAAAGGAATGGAATGGAGCAAACGCATTCTCATTTTCTCGTATCTGATGCTTGTTGTGTTTATCGTCATTTTCCTGGCTGCTGACGATAAAGCAGCTGCTGCAACGGTACTCTGCGGGTGGATTGTAGAGGTTTCTGCAGCTACCGGATTTTATTTCTGGAAAGCAAAGAACGAAAATAGAAGCAAGTACGCACTCATATTTGTACGGGAACTGGCGGAAAAGCATGGCTTGGATGCAACCGCACGAATCATTGAAGCAGTCCTTAAAGACTGAGAAGGGAAACTATTATGAAAAACAGCTGGTGGCAAGTCATCATCGAGAACCTTTTTAAGGTCAAGTCACTCGTAACGATCATACTCACGGGTGCGTTTGTTGCAATGGCACTTCGTGACAAGGTAGAGCCGAAGGACTTCTATTCCATCATAGTGATGGTGCTAACGTTCTACTTCGGCTATCAGAGTGCCAAGAGCGAAGATAAGAACAGAACACCGAACGGTAGTCAGGAATAGGGCTTTAGCCTCGCAAAAGGAGGAATATCAAATGACCATTCAGGAAGCAAAGAAAAAGCTGCTCGACATTGCGGCAGCCGAAGAGGGTTATCTGGAAAAAGCGACGAACGCAGAGCTCGACAGCAAGACTGCGAATGCCGGCAGAAACAACTACACGAAGTACGCTCGGGACCATGCCAAATGGGGGACCTACCATGCGCCCAAGCAGGGACTCCCTTGGTGTGATATGTTTGTGGACTGGTGCTTTATCAAGGCATTCGGTCTTGCACTCGGCATGAAAGCAACCTGTCAACCGAAGGGCGGCTATGGTGCTGGCTGTACGGAATCGTATAACTACTACAAAGCCGCAGGGAAGGCCGTTCCTGTCGCAGAAGTGCAGGAGGGCGACCAGATTTTCTTCGGAAAGCCCGGAAGCATGACGCACACTGGCATCGTGTATAAGGTCGATAATGCGCGGATCTATACCATTGAGGGGAACACCAGTTCCGGCAGCAACACTGTGATTGCGAATGGCGGCGGCGTTTTTAAAAAGTGGTACTACAGAAATTCCGCCTCCATCGGCGGAATTGGCCGTCCCAAGTGGGACGTGCTTGGCGGCGAGGATTCTAAGCCCACTACGTCAACTTCTTCAACCCCAACGACAGTGAAGTATTCTGAGTTCCAAGGTGGCATCTTCGCCGAGATCCCGTTTTCCCGTATTGACCGAATTGAGCACATCAAAATGGCAGACGCGAGAGGGGAAACAACCGGCAGTGTTGCAATTCGCGCTACATGGAATGACAGATTCCCCGATATCGTCATCAATGCGGAACTCTTCAACTACGGCAAGTACACACCGGCATCCGGTGTAAAGCACAAGGGAACGATGGAATATCAAGGGTGGCAGCCGTTCATCGGCTTCAAGGACTATAAGACGCCCATTCAGGAGGCCCGTGGAGCCGTCACGTCGCCCGATGCAGTCGGGGGATACCCCGCTATAGTCCAGAACGGTGTGAAGGGATTCACGGTTCCCAAGGGCCTTGAAGGCAATAAGTACCGGACAGCCATGGGCTTGAAGGGAAAAACACTCGGCATCATCGTCACGGAGAAACAGGTCCCCATGGATGTTGTCGCAAACAAGTTCGTCGCTGAGAAGTACGAATTTGCAATCAACCTTGACGGCGGAGCTTCCAGCAGCTATGTCACACCAACTGCTGCGTGGGCACGCCCCAACAAGCTTCGTGGATTTGTGGCGATCTGGCTCAAAAGTGGGAAGGGCAACTATCTTAGCAAACGGCAATATGGCAATCATGCCGTTCAGCCGAAGCCCGTGAAGTCGGAAAACTGGATTGAGACGGATAAATCCGCAGCGAACGGCGTAAAGATGAAGGTCACGGCCAGTGAATTGAATCTTCGTGCAACCGCATCTACCAGCAGTGAAGTCCGATTTGTCCTGAAATACGGAGAAACGGTCACATGGTACGGATATCAGACGAAGAGCTGGTACTACGTCAGAACCGTGTCCGGCAAGGAAGGCTATGTCTACAAAGCATACGTGAAAAAGGTATGAAAAAACCGGGAGGTTAATTCCTCCCGGTTTTTTCTTCGCCATAACTGAAGAAATCGTCTTCACGCTCCAATCTTTAGAGATTGCTCAACGTCCCGTCACCGACGATAACAGCGTTTGTCATGCTGCTGCCGAGAACGAAGACAGTGACCTGCGTACCGACAGCTGCATTCTCCATGCTGGAGACGTAGGGGAGAGCGATTTCTTTATCGAATGCTCGCTGAATGGTGATCTTGCCGTTTGCAGCCACTCGTGTGACCTGCGCCCGGAAATACCAAATGTTCGATCTTGTCAGTTCTTCAATTTTCGGTTTGAAGTAGTCCCAGAGACGGTCAGCAAACCGCTTCATTTCCTGATTTTCATCCATACTTATCGTCCTCCAATCCGACTGGTGTGCTGTGAAGGAGCACTGCGCCTCTCCGCTTTGGTGGAAGCATTAACGCTGCTGCACCCACGCTTTCGGCTTCGACTGTGACTTCTTCGTTATCCTTTTCGTCGTACACAACAAGGAATGTGTAGCGGTTCTTGACCACATTCGTGTGGAGTTTTCCTCCCATACATTCACTCCCTATACGTTGATATCAGATTTGAGCAGCAAAGCGGGGCGGATGCCGCCCGAGCCGGATGCGTAGTTGCTGAAGTAGTCGCCGTCGGAGCCGACAAACCACACGTAGTAGGTGTCGCGGGTGAACGGGGAGCGGAGCCACCGACACGCCCAAGGCGTGACGAGCCAGTACCAGTCATCCTCGTTCAGCGGGATCAACTCCTTGAACTGGCCGTACTGCCAGAGCGTCAGGGGCGCCGCCTTGACCGTGATGGTGCCGTAGCTCTTGCCGCGGTCGGTGCAGCTCAGATCCACCTCAAACGGGAGAATAGCTGCGGCCTCCTCCGAGGTGCGAGGCAGGGCCTCCACCCACTTGTCAATGCGCTCCTTCAAGGTGGAGCAGGTGTAGTCGTTGCGGTTCTCCGCATAGTCCGTGTCGTTGAACGGGCAGCGCTCCTTGCTCTGAGCCAGCAGGACGAACGCAACGCCGTCACCCTGAAGCAAAACAACGAATCTCTCACCTGCGAACTCAAAAGTTTTTCCGGGGATGATCTCTGAAAGTTTCTTCATGGCTGCCTCCAATTCTCTATTTAAATCTCTCTTAATCCTCCTGGCATAACATCAAAAATGCCGGCCGCGCCTTTTCCTTAATCTCTTTTTGCACATCTTCCGTTGCAAACTCGTGCGTGAAAACTGGACGCTGCAAAAGCTGTTCCACATAGTTGTGAAACTCCCAAAAGCCACACATCAACACGCCAGTATAAGCCGATACGATAAGGCGTTCCTGTTTCGTCATAATATCCACTCACTCTTTCCAGACGTTTGCGACTGTGAACGTCATACGCAGCCGACAGTTGACATCTGCGAGCGTTACCATATCGGCCAGCTTGT